>Ga0079224_100001248_pt1 | contig 28714 bp, 21 predicted proteins | sample Stecom2015_FD_80414 | JGI IMG/M metagenome (GOLD analysis project Ga0079224, IMG submission 80414) | Agricultural soil microbial communities from Utah to study Nitrogen management - Steer compost 2015 | ecosystem: Environmental > Terrestrial > Soil > Agricultural land | place: USA: Utah... | reverse complement strand
TCGTCTGCTCCTTGTTGACGCCGTCGGCGTAAGTCTGGCGGCGAATCTCGCGGTGCAGACCTTCGAGCGCCTCCCGCCTCCACTGCGCGGCGATCGGCCAGCACGGCCACGTGCTGCAGGCGACGAGCACTCCGGCAAGCTCGCCGATCAGATGGTTGTTCGCCGACGACGGATACGTCGACAGGTGATGCATGACGAAGTAGCAGTGGCGATAGATCGAATCGAGCCAGCGATCCCGGAAGCGCTCGCCTTCTGCCCCCGCGAAGAGCGGCGAGCCGGCGCCGCCCGCGACGCAGTACGCGAGGTGCCAGTTGATCAGCCGGATGCCGAGCTCCAGCGAGCTGCACCAGTTTGCACCTCTGAGGTACGGACACTGGTCGATCCAGCTGTCGACCAGAGTTCTTAGTCCTTCTAAATAGCGGTCGTCGCCGGTCAGCCGATAGGCCTGCGCGAGCCACACGAGCTCTAGATGGCGATTCAGCTCCCACAGGTGCTTCGCATCGCCGACGATGCGCGCGTCACGGTAGTCGAGCGTCTTGCCGAAGCCGAGCGGAGCGGCGGTTCCGGTCAATGGATCGACGTTCCAGGCCGGGGGAAACCCGAGCTCGAAATCGCGGCCGAAGAGCTCGAAGCGGCCGGCGAGCACGGCATCCGCCGCATCGATTACCCGGCTCGCGGCCTCAGAGATCGGCGGAATGGGGAATGCATCGAGCTCGCCGGGAGGCCATGAAGCGCGCGGAGGCTTCCCGTGCCCGAGAATTCCCAGCCGCTCGGCGCCGAAGCGCAGCTGCCGGCGCGTGCGCGTTGCGACCTCCTCCGCAGACATCGCTCTTGCACGATTTACATACCATCGCAAAGATTGCATGCGTCCCTTCCCGTCTGCCGGCTGCGCAGATCCGGCGTTCCTCCCGTACGACACCGACGGCGGCTCGACGCGCGGCCATGGCTCGGCTGCGTGGCGCGAGCGCGTGTGGCCCGTCATTTGCAACATTTGCGCCCGATCGCGCCGTACGAAGGACAACGGAACAAGCACGGCGCTCTCGCGAACAAGAACGGACAAGACGTCAATTGAGAATCGCGTATCTCTCCTACAGCCCGTTGCGCGCGGGCGTCGCCAATGCGGTGCACGTGATGAATATGTGCTCCGCGTTCAGCCGCAACGGTCACGAGACGGCGCTCTTTGCGCGCGGCTCGGGCGGACGGCGCGCGGCGCCGGAGATTTTCTCGAAGTACGGAGTTTCCGACGCCTTCGAGCTGCGGCTTCGGCCGTCGCTGCGCGTGAAGCTGGTCGGCCGGCTCTACTACGGCTTTCGCCAGGCGCTTCACGCGAGGCTCATGAGCCGCGCCGACGTCTATTACGCACGCTGCCTCGTGTCGGCCGCATTCGTGCTGTGGCTAGGCGGCGCGGCAATCCTCGAGGTGCACGAGCTGCCGCATTCGGCGCTCGAGCGCCGGATGCAGCGCTTCGTGCTCGGCCATCGCAACTTGCGCCGCCTCGTCGTGATCTCGCAAGCGCTGCTCGAAGACCTCGCGCTCGTCCATCGAGGCCTGCTCGACGACGTCGATTGCGTCGTCGCGCCGGACGGCGCGAACGCGAGCGCGCCGACCGAGACCTTCCCGCTCGAGCGAGGGCCCGGACGTCAAGTCGGCTATGCCGGAGGCCTTCGCCCGGGTAACGGCATCGGGACGCTGCTCGCGCTCGCGGAAAATTCTCCTCGCGACACGTTTCACGTGCTCGGCGGCTCGGCGCACGACATCGCCGGCTGGCGCATGCTGCAGAAATCCGCGAACGTGGTCTGGTACGGGCGATCGGCGCCGGCGCGCGTACCGGCATTCCTCGCGGCCTGCGACGTCCTGCTTGCCCCTTACGGGCACGGGGCGAAGACGAGCTCCGGCAACGACACTTCGAGATGGATGTCACCGCTCAAGATCTTCGAGTACATGGCCTCCGGCAAGCCGATGATCGTCTCGGACTTCCCCGTGCTTCGCGAGGTGCTCACGGACGACATCGCGGAGCTCGTCGAGCCTTCCAACGTCGATGCATGGAGAGCCGCGCTCGCGCGGCTCGACGACGAGGCGGCCCGTAAGCGGCTGGGCGACGCGGCGCGCGAAGCGTTCGAGAGCCGGTACACGTGGGCGGCCCGGGCGCGCAGCGTGCTCGAAGGTCTCGACGAGGCGCCGGTGCGTCGGCCGCGCAAGAGCTCGGACGAGGGCGTGCCGGTCACCTCGGCGACCGGCCGGGCGTGATGGGCGCGCGGCGCGACCGTCGTCCGATGCGGCTCGGACTCGAAGCGGCTGGTCCGCGAATTGCAAAAGCGGCCTCCTCGAAGCGCGCGTCGGCGCTGGGTGAGCGGCGCGACGCGGACTCAGCGATGGCCGGCTTGCATCCTTCCGAAAGCGATCGCACGCTCGAAAAGCTTACGCCGTGGATCCTCGGCGGCCTGCTCGCCGTCGGCGCATTTCTCCGCCTCGTCGATCTCGATCAGCTCTCGTTCCGTTGGGACGAGGACCTGTCCTCGCTCGCGGCGAAAGGGATCGCGGAGCACGGCGTGCCGGAGCTGCCGAGCGGCATGATCTATCTCCGGAGTCTTCCGTTCCTGTACGTCCTCGCGGGCAGCGGCGCGCTCTTCGGCTTCGACGAATGGGGTCTGCGCCTACCCGCCGCGCTCTTCGGGACGGGCGCGATCGCGCTCGCGTACGTCTTCGGGATGCGGCTCTTCGGCGCGTCCGTCGGTCTCGTGCTCGCTGCGCTCGTGACGTTCTCCGCGTGGGACGTCGAGTTCTCGCGCTACGCGCGGATGTACGCGCCGTTCGCGTTCTTCTACGTGCTGACTCTGCTCTCGATCTGGCGGTACCTCGTCGTCGAGCGAAGTGCCGCCGGCGCGCTGCTGTGCATCGTATCCGCGCTTGCCGCGCTGTCGCTGCACGATCTCGCGTACACGCTCGCTCCCGCGTTCCTGCTGCCTCTCCTGATCGACGGCAGAAGAGCGCTCGCGCGGCCGTCGCGCGCCGCGCTTCCGGTGGTCGGCGCGCTTTCCGTCGCGGCGGGATTCCTCGTGTGGAGCCGAATCCAGGGCCGGTATTTCAATCGAGCCGCGGACCTTGCGGCGCAGCGGAGTGCGGCCGACGCTTCGGCAGTGTCGCCGGAGCTCACGCTGCGCGCAATGGAGAATGCGGCCGGAAGTGAGGGCGGGCCGCTCGCGCTCGTCGGCCGGATCGCGTCGCAAGTGCGCCTGCCGGACCTGCCGGCCTTCTCCGCGCTCGCCGACGCGATGCCCGCCGCGGCCGTCGTGATGCCGGGGCTCGCGCTGGCCGCCGTGGCGGCCTTCTTCGCGCTTCGCCGCCCCCGGCTCCACCGGCCCGCGTACGTGCTGCTGCCGGTCGTCGCGCTGCTTTGCGGCTTTCACCTGTTCAATCTCGCGCTCCTCGCGACGCTCGCGCTCGCGTTCGTACGCAGGGAGGGCGCTCGCGGGCTTCTCGCGCCCGAGGTCGTGCTCGCGCTCGCGCTCGTCGCGGCGACGTTTGCCGGCTGGCTCGCGCTCACGATCCGCCTCGATCTCCTCGGCGTCGACGGCGGGCTTACCGCGACGGCGAAGGAAGCGATCCGCGTGCTGCTGAACTATCCGAGCTTCTTCGTGTTCTGGGGGTTCCCGCGCGAGTACCCGCTGACGAGCATCGCCGCGCTGATCGGCGGTCTCTGGGCGTTCGATCGGATCGCGCAGCCGCGGCCCGACCGTGCGGCGCTCTTCCTCGTCGGCGCGTTCGCGCTGCCGATCCTGTTGAACGGGATGTTCGAGACGCGCTATCAGAACTTCCGCTACAACGTGCCGTTCTCGATGCTGTTCTTTGCGTTCGTCGCGATCGGTCTCGTGCGCTGGCCGGAGCTCGTGGGCGCGTTGCGGGACGTCGGCGATCGCGAGCGTCGGCCGCCGTCCGCGCCGTCGCGCGTCGCCGTCACGGCCCTGCTCGTCGCATTGCTCGCCGCATACGACATGAGCCCGCTGAAGGCCTGGCTCGTGACTCAACGCGCCTATTCGAACGAGGGCGCGCTCTACTCGTTCTTCGATCTCAGGAGCTTTCGCGACTACCGCACCGCCGCGGCGTTCGTCGACGCACGCGCCGCACCGGACGATACGCTGATCACGTTCGACTGCCGCGAGTACTACAACTACCTCGAGCGCATGGACTACTGCATCGTCTCGGGGACGTATCGAGACGGCGACGAGATGATCCAGACCTACGTCGAGGGCGGCAACATCAAGGATCTCTATGTCGGCGCGACGATGATCCTGAGCGCGGAGGATCTCGAGCGCGCGCTCGACGAGGCCACCGGCGACGCGTGGCTGCTTGCGTCCGATTCGATCTTCGAGGACGACGAAGACTTTCCGGACGACGTGCTCGCGTTCCTCGCCGAGCGGCAGGAGCACGTCGTGCACGTCGCGCGCGACGGGATCACGAAGGTCTATCGGTTCTGATAGCCGGGCCGGCGGGCGGCGCGGCTCCCGCTCGGTTTGGCTTGACTGGCAGGGCCCGAAGCGGCAGAAAGAGCGAACGGAGGTCATCGATGCGCCGTTCGTTCCGCCCAAAGCTTCGCCTTGCGCTCGCGTCGGGTCTGCTCGCCGCATTGGCGGCCGGCCTCGCGTTCGGCCAAAGCTTCCTGCGCTCGGCCGCGACTCCGGCGCGGGGCGACGTCCCGCCCGAAGCGGAGTTTCACATGGCCCGGCTCGCGTACGAGTCGAGCGGCTGCGCCGGCTCGCGGGGGATTTGCCAGCCGCTATGGGCCGTCGACTACCCGCTCGCCGAGGCGCACTTCCTGCCGGCGCTCGCCCGCATGACCCGGCTCGACGTCGCGGAGGACAGCCGCCACCTGCCGCTCGATGACCGCATCTTCGATTATCCGTGGCTTTTCGCGCAGCAGGTCTCGCAGGGGCGCTGGCGGCCTTCGGATCGAGAGATCGAGAAGCTGCGCGAGTACCTGCTGCGCGGCGGCTTCCTCGTATTCGACGATTTCCACGGCGTCGGCGAATGGCGCTACTTCGAGTCCGTCATCCAGCGCGTTCTGCCGGGCAGGGGAATCGTCGACATCCCCGACGACGACATGCTGATGAACGTGCTGTTCAGCCTCGATCGCCGCACGCAGATTCCCGGCGACCGGCACCTCGGCTGGCAGGCGATGGAAGGCCCGCCTCATTGGCGCGGTATCTATGACGACGACGGCCGGCTGATGGTCGCGATCAACCACAACATCGACATGGGCGACGCGTGGGAGCACGCGGACGACCCGTACTACCCTGCGCCGATGACCGCGACCGCCTATCGCTTCGGCGTGAACTACGTGATTTACGCGATGACGCACTGAGCCCGGCGAACGGGCCGCGGTGCCGGCGCACCGATCCGCCGCGCGAAGCGTCCGGCACGGGGGGCTCGCTGCGCACGGACGAGAGCGCACCTCGAGCCCCCGCCCGCACCGAGAAGAGGAAGAAGATGCTCGCAACGATTCTCGCAGCGATCAACGAGTGGGTGTGGGGGCCGTTCCTGCTGATCCCCCTGCTTCTCCTGACGGGCCTCTATCTCACGATCCTGCTGCGGGGACTGCAGTTCCGCCGCCTTCGCTATGCGCTGTGGTTCGGCCTCATCAAGCGCAGCGAGCCGGGTGCCGAAGGCGACGTCAGTCATTATCAGGCGCTGACGACGGCGCTCGCAGCGACGGTCGGCGTCGGCAACATCGCCGGCGTCGCAACCGCCATCTTCCTCGGCGGGCCGGGCGCCGTGCTGTGGATGTGGCTGACGGGCCTCGTCGGCATGGCGACGAAGTACTCGGAGGCATTCCTCGGCGTCCGCTTCCGGCAGACCGATGCCGCGGGCGAGCAGTCCGGCGGCCCGCAGGTCTATCTGACGCATGGGATCCGAGGCCGCCTCGGCACGTTTCTCGGCGTCTTCTTCGCGATTGCGGCATCGATTGCAGCGTTCGGCATCGGCAACATGGTGCAGTCGAACACGGTCGCCGACGAGCTCGCGTCGCGGTTCGGCGTGCCGCAATTTCTGACGGGACTCGTGCTCGCGATCGCTGCCGGTGCGGTGATCCTCGGCGGCATCAAGTCGATCGGCCGGTTCACGGCAATCTTCGTCCCGTTCATGGTCATCGTGTACATCCTCGGCGCGACGTGGGTGCTTGCCGTGCACATCACGGAGGTTCCGGCGGCGCTCGCGCTGATATTTCGCGACGCGTTCTCCGGCACGGCCGCAACCGGAGGCTTCGCCGGCGCCGGGCTCGCCGCTGCGATTCAGTACGGTGTCGCGCGCGGCATCTTCTCGAACGAGTCGGGGCTCGGCACGGGCGGAATCGCGGCCGCCGCCGCGCGAACGAGCCATCCCGTGCGCCAGGGTCTCGTCTCGATGACGCAGACCTTCCTCGACACGCTCGTCGTCGTGACGTTCACCGCGCTCGTGATCGTCACGACCGGCGTCTGGACCAGCGGCGAGACGGGCGCGCCGCTGACGTCGATGGCGTTCTCGACGGGGCTCCCCGGCGACTGGGGCGGGCTGATCGTGACGTTCGGCGTCGTGTTCTTCGCGTTCTCCACGATCATCGGCTGGTCGTACTACGGAGAGCGCAACATGGACCGGCTGTTCGGGCGGCGCGCCGTCGCGCCGTACCGGGTCGCATTCGTCCTCGCGACCTTCGTCGGCGCGGTGACTCAGCTCGACCTGGTGTGGACGTTCGCGGACCTCATGAACGGGCTCATGGCGCTGCCGAATCTCGTAGGCCTGTTGCTGCTGTCCGGCCTCGTCGCGCGCGAGACGCGCGAGTTCTTCGCGGCGGACGACGCGCTCGCCCCGCCGAGAAAAATGGTGTCAGACACCAATTAACGGAAAAAGGGTGTCAGGCACCAATTTCTTGGAAATTGGTGTCTGACACCGTTTTTTCGGCTAGCGCAGCGAACGTCATCGATCGGCAGCCGTGTCGATCAGCGCGTCCCGCTGCGCGAGCAGATACGCGCGCAGCGCTGAGAGATCGTCGTCGCCGAGCCAGGGGAACGACGGCATCCCGAGACCGAGATACGCGCCGTCGCGCACGATGTCCGCGAGCGCATCGTAGGTTGCCGGCACCGCATAGCGCAGGTCCGCGATAGTGCCGCCGCTGATCGCGCCGACGCCATGGCACATCGAGCAGCGGCTCGCGTAGAGCCCGGCGCCGCGCTCGATCTCCTCGCGCGTCGAGTCGTGCTCGATGCGCGTCAGCGCGGGCCTTTCGAGGCTGCGAACGGGCTCGACCTCCGCGTCCCCGTCGAGCACGAAGGTCCAGACCCGGCCGCTCGCCTTGTAATGCGGCGACGGGCTTCGATAGAGCGCGCTCGCGCCGCCGAGCCCGGACAGCACGGAGACGTATTGCTTGCCGTCCAGCATGTACGTGCTCGGCGCGGCCATGATGCCCTGCCCGAGATCCGTCTCCCACAGCTTCTCGCCGTCGCTCGCGCGGTAGACGATGAAGCGGCCGACGTTCGTGCCCTGAAAAACGAGATTCCCGGCAGTCGTCAGCGTGCCGCCGCCGACTTCTCCTTCGTACGGGACCCGCCATCGGGCGCGCTGCTCGACGGGGTCCCAGCCGAGCAGGAAGCTCGGCGCGCCAACCGACTCGCCCGTGCCCGGCTCGTACTCGGACTCGGGCAGCGCTCGCCGCGCGCCGACGCCCTGGCTCGCGGCGAGGTCGATCGCGACGTTCCACGCATTCGGTCTGAACTCGAAGTCCGGATCCGCGCCGTACGCGAAGCTGCTCTCCGATGTCGGAATGTACACGAGCCCGGTTTGCGGATTGAACGACATCGGCTGCCAGTTATGGGCGCCGCCCGGCCCCGGCGAGATCGTCGTCAACAGATCGCCGAAACGCGCATGCGCGGTCTCGATGGGCCGCCCCGTCTCGAGATCGACCCCCTTCGCCCACGTCACGCGCGTGATCGCCTCGGCGGACAGCAGCTCGCCGGTCAGCCGGTCGAGCACGTAGAAGAAGCCGTTCTTCGGCGCCTGCATGATCACCTTACGCTCGCGCCCGTCGATCGTGAGCTCGGCCAGCGTCAGCTGCTGCACGGCGGTGTAATCCCACGTGTCGCCCGGCACGGTCTGGTAGTGCCAGACGAGCTCGCCGGTATCGACGTCGAGCGCGAGGATCGACGAAAGATAGAGGTTATCGCCGCCGCCCGGGCTGCGGACATGTTGGTGCCACGGCGAGCCGTTGCCGGTGCCGATGTAGAGCAGCCCGGCCTCCGGGTCGTACGCGATCGCGTCCCACACGGTGCCGCCGCCGCCCATCGTCCACCACTCGCCGCTCCACGTCTTCGCGGCCGCTTCGAGGGCCTCGGACTCGTACGGCTTCGACGGGTCGCCCGGCACCGTGTAGAACCGCCAGACGAGCTCGCCGGTCTCGGCGTCGTACGCCGAAACGTAGCCGCGGACGCCGAGTTCGGCGCCGCCGTTGCCGATAATGACCTTGCCGTCGACGACTCGGGGCGCACCGGTGATCGTGTAAGGCTGATCGACCGGAGTGGTCTGCACGTCCCACACGGGCTCGCCGGTCGCCGCGTCGAGCGCCGCGAGCCGGCCGTCGATCACGCCGACGTAGACCTTGCCGTCGTAGAGCGCGACGCCTCGGTTGACGACGTCGCAGCACGCCCTCGACCCTCGCGCCCGATCGGCCTTCGCGTCCCAGAACCAGACTTCCTCGCCGGTGCGCGCATCGAGCGCGAACACGTTGCTCCAGCTCGTCGTCGCATAGAGGACGCCATCCATGACGAGCGGCGTCGCCTCGTGCCCGCGCACGGAGCCCGTCTCGTACGTCCATGCGAGACCGAGCCGCGAGACGCTGCGCTCGTCGATCTGATCGAGCGGGCTGAAGCGCGTCTCGGCGTAGTCGCGGCCGTAGGTCAGCCATTCGTCGCCGGACTCGGCGGCGTTAACGAGGGCCCTATCGTCGGGACCCGAGGTCGCCTGCGCGAGAGCGGCGAACGGCACCGTGCCGGCCGCGGCCGCGCCCAACAGCCATGCTGCAAAAATCCTGCTCATTTCTCCCCCGAAAAGCGGCGTCTCTCGATGGCTGCGTGCCGCCTTCTCCGGCGGATCTCGTTCTCGCCACCGCTTGCAATAGTGCCATACGAGCGGCCCACGCGGAGCCGGCGGCGGCGGAAGGATGCCGCCGCCTGCCGCAGCTTCCGATCCCGCTGTGCGGTCCGCTGCGGCCGGCGGTACCATTGGCGGCAGGCGTCTTATAAGAGTGCCCCACGGAGGAGCGGTGAGCCTTGCGAGAGAACTAAAGCATCGCATTCGGTGCACGAAGCTCGCGGACCGGCCGACGGCCGGCGTGCGCGTCCCGCTTTGCATGTCCCCGCTGTCGCTGGAGCGTCGATGAGCGTCGACACCCCCCGCAAGGTCACGACCCGTCGCCTTCAGGAGATGAAGTCGGGCGGCGAGCCGATCGCATGCCTGACGGCCTACGACTATCTGACGGCGCAGATCCTCGACTCGGCCGGCATCGATCTGATCCTCGTCGGCGACTCTGCGGGGAACGTCTTCGCCGGTCACGACACGACGATTCCGATGACGATGGAGCAGATGCTCTATCACGCGCAGGTCGTCGCAAGAGGCGTCGAGCGCGCATTCGTCGTCGCCGACTTGCCGTTCATGTCGTATCAGGTCAGCGAGGAGGAAGCGCTGCGCAACGCGGGGCGTTTCGTCAAGGAAGCGCTCGCCGAGGCCGTCAAGCTCGAGGGCGGCGAGTACGTTTGCCCGACGATCCGCCGCATCGTGAACGCCGGCATTCCGGTCATGGGGCATCTCGGCCTGACCCCGCAGTCGATCCACAAGTTCGGCACATACAAGGCGCGCGGCGCGTCGAGCGACGAGGCGGAGCGGATCATGGCCGATGCACGAGCGCTCGAGGAGGCGGGCGTGTTCGCGATCGTGCTGGAGAAGATTCCCGCCGAGCTCGCGCGGCAAGTGACCGAGTCCTTGTCGGTCCCGACGATCGGCATCGGCGCCGGGCCGCATTGCGACGGGCAGGTGCTCGTCACGCCCGACATGCTCGGCATCTTCACGAAGTTCCGGCCGCGGTTCGTCCGCCGCTACGCCGAGCTCGGCGAGCAGATGGCCGACGCGTTCGCCCGCTATCGGACGGACGTCAAGCAGCGCGCATTCCCGAGCGACGACGAGAGCTACTGACGGCTGGCCTGACCGCCGTTTCTCGCGACTGCGGGGGCCGCCCGACCGTTCCTCCGCCGCAGCTGCCGGCCGTCGCGCATAAGCAGTGCAGCCACCACTCCAACGACCTCGAGGGGCAAAGCCCTCGTCGAGCGAGCCGTGCCGCCGACGCAGATCGGGCTTGCCACCATGTTGGTCGGGCTTTAATATGAACGTGATTTACGTTTATACGAGGCGCCGCGATGCGAGCCAAGCCGGTGAATCAATTGCGCTCCCGGGAGAAGCGCGATCGCATCCTCGGCGCGATGGACGCGCTGCTGCGCAAGAAGCCGTTTGCGCAGATCGGCGTTGCCGAGCTCGCCGCGGGCGCGAAGGTGTCCCCCGCGACGATCTACCAGCGGTTCAGCAATCGCGATGCGACGGCTTCGGTGCTGCTCGAGCTCTATTACCGGCGCGTAGAGGAGTGGGCGCGGCGTCCGCGCGATAGCGAAGCGCTCGCACGAGCATCGCTGCGCGAAGTGTTGCGGTGGGTCGCGCGGGACGGCTTGCGTCAGGTGGCCGAGCTCGCGCACATCATGCGGCCCGCCTATCTCTATTCCAGGCACCGCCCGGATCTCGTCGGTCCCGACTGGGCGCGGCTCGAGCAGCTTTCCGTCGACGGTTTTCGCGCGCTGTTGAAAGGCCGCTCCGACGAGATCAGGGCCCGGGACGTCGATCGGGCCGCAGCCTTCCTCGCCTACTTCTACAACATGATGCTGATCGGACCGCTGCTCCACGACGACAGCACGTGGCCGCTGCTGAAGGATCCGGAGCAGCTCGCGTCGGAGATCGCCGAGATGGCCTGGCTTTACTTGACGTGCGGCGAGCCTGCCGCGGAGGGCGCGTAGTGGGCCTTCTCGCTCCACACGGGCCGCATCGCGTCGGCACGGTCGAATGGCGGTTCGTCGATACCGAACGGCCCGCCTATATAGGCAGCGCCGAAGTCGGGCGAGAGCTGTACGCGAAGATCTGGTATCCGGGAGTGCCCGCGGGGCAGGACGCGGAGCGGCTATGGGCGGAGCTGCGCGCGGACGCGAACGTCCCTCGAGCGATCCGCTACGTCCTGAAAGCGGTGAGAACGCGCACGTCGAGCCATCCGAACGCACCTCTCGACGCGTCCGCCCGGTTGTCTTCTGTCGTCGTCTACAACCACGGCCTGATCTCGTTCGCATCGGAGAACACGTCGCTGATGGAGCATCTCGCGAGCCGCGGCTACGTTGCGGTCGCGCTCCGCCATGTCGAGCAGATGGCCGAGCTCCAGGCGCTGAGCCGCAACGATTCCGCCGCGAAGCGGAAGGCCGACGCCGAGGCGGCGCGTCGGCTGCAAAGCTCCGCCCGCGAGGAACGAGCGCGGCTCGCGGTCGAGTACTACCGGCAGTCGGTCAACACGAACCGCATCGTCAGCGAAAGGGCGAGGGATACCGCGCTCGTGCTCGACCGGCTCGCCGATGCGCTGCGGCGCATTCCGGGCGGCGACGAAGCGGACCTCGATCTCGGTGCGATCCATCTCGTCGGCTTCTCGGTCGGCGGCGCCGTCGCAAGCGAGACGGCGGCTCGGGATCCCCGCGTCGCCTCGGCGACCAACCTCGACGGCGGGTTCTACGGCACGCAGCCCGGACTGCCGATACGCCAGCCTTACCTGATGATGTACAGCGCAGCCAACGACGGGATCAACGATTTCCTGCTGCCTCGGCACGCGGTACGCCATACGCCGCCGAGCACCGCGCATCTGAACTACCACGACATCTCCGCTTTGCTGCCGCTGCTTCGCTATACGGGCATCACCGGGAAAGCTGATTCGCGCGAGCTCATTGCGTTCCGTAATCGTACGGTCGAAGCGTTCATCCGGAGCGCCGACGAGGCACGAGGATCACAACATACGCCCCTGCCCGTCGATTCAACGTAATCACGGCCCTCAGAAGAAAGCGAGACGCTCTTCCTTCCGAGCGGCCCGGCCGCGACGACAATGGCCGGCGTATCGGATCAGGTCGGCAGGAAGTGCAATGAAGAAGTTGGCGGTCTATCTGGCGATCGGGCTCGGCGTCGCCGGCGTGAACTGGGTTCTCGAGGCAAAGCGCGATGAAACGGGCGCGATCGTATCGGAGGGCACCATCGATGCCTTTCGCATCCGGGTCGGTGACTGTTTCAACGACGAGGGAATCTCCGGCGACGAAACGCAGGTGACCGGAGTGCACGGCGTGCCATGCGCGCAGCCGCACGACAACGAGGTCTATGCCGTCTTCGACGTGGACCTCGGCGAATTTCCCGAGGACGGCGGGATGGGCGAGATCGCTTTCGACTCCTGCCTGCAGCGCTTCGAATCGTTCGTAGGCCGGGATTACTTCTCGTCGTCCCTCGACATCATGACGATGTACCCGTCACGGGAGAGCTGGCACGGTCAGAACGACCGCGAGGTCGTGTGCGCCGTCTACGACGTGAGCTTGAGCAAGCTCGAGGGGACCGTGAAGGGTCTTGCGCTTTGAGCGGAGCGGCTTCGAGCGCTTAGCCGCGGCGGACGTCGAGCGCGAGCTGCGTTCGGTCCGCGACGACGGCGGCGGCCGGTGCGACCCGCCGCCGTCCCCGGCACGCTCGGTGCCGGATCAGTCTTACGATACTTCCTGCCGCTGTCGCGGTTGCTTTGGGGATCGAGACACCGCAGCTTCGTATCGAGCCGGCGCTGCCCTCACTCCGGCTCGAACTCGATCTCGCGCTCGTCCGGAAGCGTGATCGCGCGGATGAACCCGAGCGGGCTGCCGTTGCGGGCCGGGAAGTAGCGGATCGTGACTCGGTCGCCCGCCTTGACCGTGTTCGGCCCATCGCCGCCGAATCCGAGGTTCGCGAGCGCATTGGCGGAGCCCGTCGTCAGCACCCATTCGGTCTTCGAGCCGTCCTCGTTCTCGACCTCGAGGTGCATCGCGCCGTGCGGATTCGTGAACGCCACTCTCGTGAGGACGCCCGTCACTTGCCCTTCTTTTCTTATGTCGTAGGTCGCCGCCAGCGAATGATGCGCCAGCACCGACTCGCTGGCCATCAACCAACCGCACATGACGAGACAACCCAAAGTCCGCTTGATCATTCGTGGCCTCCCCGTGTCCCGGCAGAAGCTGCCGTGACGCTTGTCATATCGAACGGATCTTACCGTTCGGGCGAGCGTACCATCGCATGTGTCGTCGCTCAATTTACACCCGCGAGCCTCGCGTTGCCGAAGCAGACCCGCCGCCGCTCGACCCGATGGAAGCTGAAGAAAGCTGAAGAATGCGACGATCGGGCATCCAGGGCCGTCTTGCTTCGGCGCGCCTTCATCTGCCGCCGATCGATACCATTCAGCCTTGCATCCGGCTATTCCCACATCGCCCGCATCGCCGCAGCCGCATCGACACGGACCGTGCTCCGGTTCTCGTGCAAGCGCCCTCGGGCCGAGCTCGGCGCCGGCCACGCCTTCTGCTCGAACCATTCGAGGAGGGCCTGCGTCATGAACCGGCTGCGGGCGCCGTACACGTGCGCGTCGCCCGTCCTGCTCTGCTTTGTCACGTAGTATTTGAGCGGCGCAATCAAATGAAGCTCCTGCTTTGCGCGCGTCATCGCGACGTACAGCAGCCGGCGCTCCTCCTCGATCAGCTCCCGCCGCCCCGTCGCGTGCTCGTTCGGGAAGTTGCCGTCCGCGACGTTCAGTACGTAGACCGAATCCCACTCCTGCCCCTTCGCGGAGTGCACGGTCGAAAGGATCAGGTAGTCCTCGTCGAGCAGCGGATCGCCGGCAAGATCGCCGCTCGCCTGCGGCGGATCGAGCGTAAGCTCGGTGACGAAGCGCTCCCGGGTAGCGTATTGGCTCGAGAGACGATCGAGCTGCTCGATGTCCGCGGCCCGAACCTCGGGCGCGTCGTGGAGCCGCTCGAGCTGCGGCTCGTACCACCTGCGCACGAGACCGAGCTGGCCGGCCCATTCGGATGCGGCGACCAGCGTGTCGAGCAGCGCGACCAAACCCTCCCACTCGGCGGCAGCGCTCGCGGGCATCCGGTACTCGCGCAGCACCGGCCACGAGTAGCCGCTCGCCTCGAACACCTTGAGGCATCGATCCGCCGTCGCAGGTCCTACGCCCGGCAGAAGCTGCAGAACGCGGAAGCCGGCGAGGCGATTGCGAGGGTTGTCCGCCCAGCGGAGCACGGCCAGCACGTCCTTGACGTGCGCGGCCTCGAGGAACTTGAGGCCGCCGTACTTCACGTACGGAATGTTCCGCCGCACGAGCTCGAGCTCGAGCGCATCGCTATGGTGCGAGCTGCGCACCAGCACTGCTTGCCGGCGCAGCGCGACGCCCTGCTCGCGCGACTCGAGCACGCGCTCGACGACGTAGAGCGCCTGCGCGCGGTCGTCCTCGACCGTGACGTACGCCGGCTTGCGGCTCGAGGGTCGCTCGGACCGGAGCGCCTTCTGATACTGCCGCTCGGCTTCCTGCATCAGCACGTTCGCCGCATCGAGGATCGGTTGGATCGAACGATAGTTGCGCTCGAGCTTGACGATCGCCGCACGGGGCGTGAAGCGCTCGGGAAACGAGAGGATGTTCTCGACGGTCGCCGCACGGAACGAGTAGATCGCCTGAGCGTCGTCGCCGACGACGCAGACGCCCGCGCCGTCAGGCTTCATCGCGTGCACGATGTCGGCCTGAAGCGTGTTCGTATCCTGATACTCGTCGATCAGCACGTGCTCGAAACGATCGCCGAGCTCGCGCGCGATCCGCGGCTCCTCGACGAGAATCTTCCAATAGAGCAGCAGGTCGTCGTAATCGAGAACGTGCTGGCTCTGCTTGACCTCGACGTAGCGGCGGTAGAGACGCGTGAGGTCGTCGACCCACTCGCTGCACCACGGGAAGCTCTCCTCGAGCGTTTGGCCGAGAGGCTTCGCCGAATTCACGCGATGCGAGTAGATCGCAAGGCACGTATCCTTGCGCGGGAAGCGCTTCTCCTTCTTCGCGAAGCCGAGCTCCTGGCGGACGAGATCCATCAGGTCGGCCGAATCGCCGCGATCGAGCACCGAGAACGACGGCTCGAGCCCGAGCACTTGCGCATATTCGCGCAGCAGGCGATTGCCGATCGAGTGGTACGTGCCGGCCCAAAGTCCCCGCGTCGCGTCCGGCACGACGGAGGACGAGCTCGCCGCGCGAAAGGCGTCGCGCGCGATGCGCTCGGCGCGGCTCAGCATCTCGTGCGCGGCGCGCCGCGTGAACGTCAGCAGCAGGATGCGCTCGGGCGCGACGCCCGAAAGCAGCAGGTAGGCGACGCGATGCGCGAGCGTGCTCGTCTTGCCCGTTCCGGCTCCGGCGATCACGAGCAAAGGACCTGCGGCAACGCCGCGTGCGTTCGTCTCGCCGCAAGTGGCCGCGCGGCGCTGCTCGGCGTTCAGCGACTCTCCGAAATTACGGAGACGGTCGCGGTCCGGCGCCGTCGTTGCTGCGTCGGAAATCGTTAGCGAGTCCATCGGTCAATGATGACCGAAAACTGTATGCAGTTACAGATGCTGCGGCGTCGCTCGCTAGCGGGCGGAACGGAAGCGCGCGGCGACACCGCGTACCGAGGGCCAGCCCGACGGCCGAACGGCCGCTCGTTACCGACAGGCAGGCTCAGCGACGGAAAGCGCGAAGCCGAGGCGCCTGGCCGGCTTTCGTCGGCCAGGCGCTCGACGATACTCGCTATTGCCGGCTGAGCAGGGGCGCGAGCTGCTGCTGCAAGCGCTCCTCGTGCGCCTGCACCTGCTCGAGCGTCGGCAGGCTCTGCGAGGCCGGGTCCGCGTCGAGGACCACGGCGTTCACCGAATCGAGCCCGGCGTGCGCCGGCCACTCGGGCAAACCTTCGCCGTTCGGATTCCCCGAGCGCGCGAAGTTGACCCAATAGGACGCGACCATGTCGGCGACGCGCTGGTCCGCTTCGGACGCGGCCGCGAGCGCAGGATCGCTGCTGTCCGGAAACAGCGGCTGCTCGCCGAGGTTGTCGAACACGTATTTGACCTCGGCCGCGTGCACCGGCAGGTAAGGCTCGCTGCCTTCCGGCGCAGGGGACCGCTGCGTGAACCAGTAGACGTACGCATCCTGACCTGCGGCCCGCTGATACTCCGCGATACGCCACGCCGTCCAGAAGATCCGGTCCGAGCCGTCCGAAGCGCCCGCCGGGCCGCGGCGGCCGCCGAAGGAAAGCTCGGCCGCGTTCGCGCCCATCAGCACGTCGACCTTGTGCTGGCGGCCCTCCGCGAAGACGACGGCCGGATCCTCCGGGATCACGTAGTTGTCGACGATCATCGTCTGCGTGCGCGGAAACTTCTGCGCGACCTCGTCGGGAGACAGCGCGCGCATCGCGTCGAGCGTCTCGAGCCCCGCGGCCTGCGCGTTGTTCAGGCCTTGCTGCTCCTGCGCGGCGAGCGTCGCATTCGGGCCGTTCGGCGCCACGGCGCCGCCCATGATGCTCTGCGCGATCGCCCTATGGAACAGCCCTTCGGCGACCGGCGACGTCATCAGCGAGGTGATCGCCATCGCGCCGGCCGATTGGCCGAAGATCGTGACGTTGTCGGGATCGCCGCCGAACGCAGCGATGTTGCGCTGCACCCATTCGAGCGACGCCACCATGTCCATGATGCCGTAGTTGCCGGAGCTCTCGTGCTCCGACTCCGCGGTCAACGCGGGGTGCGCGAGGAACCCGAAAGGCCCGAGCCGGTAATTCATCGTAACGACCACCGCGCCGCGCTCGGCAAGCGCCGTGCCGTCATAGAGCGGCGCGGCGCCGCCGCCGTCGGTGAACGCGCCGCCGTAGAAGAACACCATTACCGGCAGCTCGTCGTCGGCGGACTCGGCCGGCGTCCAGACGTTCAGATAGAGGCAGTCCTCGCTGAGCGGAGGCGAGCCCTCCATGTTCGCGATGTTGACGTAGCGGGGCTCGGTCTCGGCCTGAATGCATACATTGCCGAACTTGCTCGCGTCGCGCACGCCGTCCCACGGCTCGACCGGCTGCGGCGCCCGCCAGCGGTTCTCGCCGACCGGCGGCGCGGCGAACGGCAACCCGCGAAAAACGCGAACGCCCGACTCCGTCGTCTCTCCGCCCGAGACGAGACCGGCATCGAGCCGCACAGGATCCTCGATGGCGGCGTGACCGGCCGTTGCCGCCGCCGCGAGACCGACGAGCCACCCGGCTCGCGCACGCAAATCGAAACGCTTCATTATTCTTCCTCCAGTGGCTCGCCAGAGGCGAACGCCGCCACCGGATAGTACTTTCAAGCGCGCAGCCGCAACAACCGAGCAATCTTAAGAACCGTCTCGCCCCGCGCGCGCTGCCGTCAGTCGCCTTCCCGCGCGGCGTTCTGCTGCCGCGCGAGCTCGACATAGCGCCGATACGTCGGCCGGCTCAGCAGCTTGTTCTGGAGCACATGGACGGCCTCGGCGATCTCGTGGCCGTCGAGTTCGTGCAGCACCGGAAGCTCGAAGAACTTGCCGGCCGCGCGGCCGATGTACTCCCAGCACAACGCTTCGTCCTCCGTGAAGCCGAGCTCCATCACGCGCGCCCGCTCCGCCGCCCAGCGGTCGTCGTCCGCACCGCCGGCAGCGTCCTGGGCTCGCGCGCCCGAAGCCGGCAGGACCCCGACGGATGCGGCCGATGCCGCGATTGCGATCGCTCTCCGACGCGTCACTCTTTCCACGTGCACCTCCGTGATTGCAGCCATTGCCGGCGAGGGCACATGTTATCCGAACCGAGACAGTCTTATCTCCACGATTCGTCGCGCTCGACCGCACTCGAGCACCAGCGGAGTCCCGCCTACGTACTTCTGCTGATCGCGGCGCGCAAAGCGCTCGGCTAATGTTGTCACGCTGTGCAGTTCCATATCCTGTCTTTCGAAGGACCGGATCCCTACTCGCGAGCCGGCGGGCTTGCCACACGCGCAGACGGCTTGTCGCGAACACTCGCGGATCTCGGCTTCGACACGCACCTGTGGTTCGTCGGCGATCCTTCGCTGCCCGGGCACGAGGTGAACGGACCGCTGCACCTGCACCGGTGGTCGCAGTGGATCAGCCGCTACCACCCGGCCGGCGTGTACGACGGCGAGTGGGGCAAGCACGAGGACTACTCCCGCAGCCTTCCGCCGTACCTCGTCGACGAGGTACTGCTGCCTGCCGTGTGCCGCGGCGAGCACGCCGTCGTGCTCGCGGAAGAGTGGCACACCGTTCACAGCGTGATGCATATCGATTGGCTCCTACGCCGACGCGGCATCCGCGACCGGGTCACGCTGCTCTGGAACGCGAACAACTCGTTTGGCTTCGATCGTATCGACTGGCGCCGGCTCACGAGCGCCGCCGTCGTCACCACCGTGAGCCGCTACATGAGATACGAGATGGCGCCGCTCGGGGTCGAAGCGCTCGTCGTGCCGAACGGGCTGCCGGGAGACGCGTTCGAGCCGGTTCCCGGCGCCGCGTGCGCCGTGCTGCGCCGCCGGTTCCGCGACCGCACCGTGCTCTTCAAGATGGCCCGCTGGGATCCGGACAAGCGGTGGCTCGGCGCGGTCGAGATCGTGGCCGCGATGAAGCAGATCGGTTGGCGGCCGCTGCTGATCGCACGCGGCGGCGCGGAGGCGCACGGCCGAGAGGTGCTCCAGACGATGGCCGCCCTGGGCCTTCGCCGGATCGATCGGACGTGGCGCACGCCGGGCGTCGACGGCATGTTGGGCGCGTTGCGCGACGTGCCGTCGGAAGTCGACGTCGTGAATCTCCGATCGCACGTCGATGCCGACGCCCGCCGGCTGCTGTTTCGCAGCTCCGATGCCGTGCTCGCCAACAGCGGACGCGAGCCGTTCGGGCTCGTCGGCCTCGAGGCCATGGCGGCCGGCGGGCTCGCCTGCACGGGCTGCACCGGCGAAGACTACGCGCTGCCGGGACAGAACGCGCTGGTGCTCGAGACGGGCGAGCCGGAGGAGTTCATCGGCATGTTCAGCGCGCTGCGCGCCGCGCCGCTTCGTGCCCGCGCGATGCGGCAGGCCGGGCGCTCGACCGCGAAGCGCTTCTCGTGGCACGGGATCGTCGAGCGTGTGCTGCTGCCGCGCGTCGCGCTCGCAAGCCAGAAGGCTTCGTGAGCGCGGGCGCCGCTCGAGCCCGGGCGGCCAGTCACCGGGCGTGATACTGCCGCAGAGCGCGTGACGGACCGGTAAGCCTCGTAGACGCCTAGCGGCCCGGCGGGCGCATCGCGTTCGCCCGGTCGATGATGTAGGCGCGAATCGCCTCGGCCTCGTCGGGATCGAGCGCGTCCGCAAACGACGCCATGCCGTTTGCCGCTCGCGCGCCGTCGAGCACGATCGCCGCGAACACCTCCGGGCTCGCGAGCGCCGGCGAGTACGCGAGATCGGGGAAGAGCCCGCGCCTGAACATGCCGCCCGCGTTGCCCGGGTTCTCGTGACAGAGCCAGCACGCCGATTGGTAGAGCTGCTCGCCGCGCGCGATCTCCTCGGCGGACGCGGTCGACGGCGGCGGATTCAGCGGCGGCGGCGTGAACTCGACCGGCGGCGGCAGCTCCGCAGCGGCGCCGCGCTTGAACACGAGCAGCCGCGAATAGCTCGGCGCATAGTAGTTCCCGGCGGCCCGACCCGCGACGACCGCGATATGCTGCACGCCGTCGAGCTCGAAGCTGATCGGACCGGCGACGACTCCGGTCTGCACGTCCTGCGACGACCAGAGCTCCGCCCCGTCCTCCGCGGAGCGCGCAACGAGGCCGTTCCCGGTGCCGTGAAACACGAGCCCGCCGGCCGTCGCCAGCATGCCGGCCGAGCCGCCCGGCGCGCGCCACGCCTCGCGTTGTGCGATCGGATCCCATGCGAGCAGATAGGCGCCGCGCGGCAGCTGCGCGAGCGCGGCGTCGGCCTCGGGCGAGCGCACCGCAAGATCGATGCCGAGGTTCGAGACGCGCGCGTTCGGATCGAAATTGCGGGCCGGCGCGTACACGAGCGCGTTGTCGCTTGCGGAGAGATACGCGAAGCCGGTCTGCGGGCTGAACGCCATCGGGTGCCAGTTGTGGGCGCCGGCCGACGAGGGTTGGACTGCGGCCGGCTCCCCGGTGCGGTCGTAGCGCGCGGCCGGATTCTCGATCGGACGTCCGGTCTCGAGATCGATGCCGGTCGCCCAGTTCACGGCCGCGAAGTTGTTCGCGGAGATCAGCTCGCCCGTGCTCGCATCGAGCACATAAAAGAACCCGTTCTTCGGCGCCTGCATCACGACGCGGCGCTCGACGCCGTCGATCGTAAGATCCGCGACGACGATCGGTTGCGTCGCGGTGTAGTCCCATGTCTCGCCGGGCGTCGTCTGGTAATGCCACACGTACGAACCGTCGTCCGGATCGAGCGCGACGATCGACGACAGGAACAGGTTGTCGCCCCCGCCCGGGCTGCGCAGAGCCTGATTCCACGGCGAGCCGTTTCCCGTGCCGATATAGAGGAGATCGAGCTCGGGATCGTACGCCATCGAGTCCCATACGGTGCCGCCGCCGCCGAGCTGCCACCACTCCCCGTTCCACGTCTCGGCGGCCATCGCCATCGTGTCGTTCTCGAAGCCGTCTGCCGGATTGCCCGGGACGGTGAAGAACCGCCACGCGAGCTCGCCCGTCTCGGCGTCATAAGCCGAGACGTAGCCGCGCACGCCGTACTCGGCGCCGCCGTTGCCGATGATCACGAGGCCCTTCACGACGCGCGGCGCACCGGTGATCGTGTAGGCGACTTCGCGCGAGATCAGCGTATCGGTCTCCCACACTCGGGAGCCCGACGCGGCGTCGATCGCGACGAGACGCCCGTCGATCGTGCCGACGAAAATCTTGCCGTTCCATGCGGCCGCGCCGCGGTTCACGACGTCGCAGCACGCACGGCTGCCCCATTCGCGCGGAACCTGCGCATCGAACGACCAGAGGCGCTCGCCGGTGCGCGCATCGTAGGCCTGCACGTTGCTCCACGCGGTCGTCACGTAGAGCACGCCGTCGACGTAAAGCGGCGTCGATTCCTGCGTGCGGCCGATACCGAGGTCCGCGTACCACGCGAGACCGAGCTCGGCGACGTTCTCGGGCGTGATCTCCGCGAGCGGGCTGTAGCGCTGCTCCCCGTACGTGCGCCCGGTCGACATCCATTGGCCCGGCTCGGCGTCGGCGCCGGCGAGCCGAGCGGCGTCGACTGCGGCCGCGGCGGTGCGCGCGATGCCCTGCGCCTCGGCAGGACCGGGCTCCTCGGCCGCGGCGGAGCGCGCCGATGCGGTGTCGGAAGGCTGGCTCGACGGCCCGCAAGCGGCGACGAGGAGCGTCGAGAGCGTCACGAGAAACGAGGCGCGCAGGGTCATCGGCGGGTAACCTTCGAGCAAAACGGACGACAGGATCGAACAGAAGCGCCGTATCTTCAACCCGACGGGCGCCCCGGCTCGGCTTGCAGCAACGTCGCGCCGGCTTGTGCGAGCCGGCGCGGGCCCACCGAGAAATGGGCGGCAAGCGTCGCGAGATCCCTGCTCGCCCGCGCGAGCTCCGAATCCCGCTCGACCCCCGTCATGCCGGCCAGTGCGACCAGCTCCTCGGTCGCCGCGCGCAGGCTCGCGACGCCATGCGCGCAAGCGGCGGTGATGTCGGCGAGCTCCGCCGCCGTCGGCTTCCTGCCGTCGGCGGCGCAACGCCACGCGGACTCCGCGAGATCGAAGATCCCGCGCTCGGCGAGCCGCCATACGGCGCGGCCGCGGGCGAACGCCGCGCGGACCACTGCATCCTCCGCGAGCATACGGCTCGATCCGTAAGGCCTCTTCGCCGCCGCGAGCGCCGCGAACGCATCGAGCGCGTGACTCGCGATGCCGAGCGCGACCGCGGCGAGCGGCAGCTCGGTCAGCAGGTCGAACGGCAGGCCGTACAACGGGCCGCGCTTCCGCGGCATATCGGTGAAGACGCTGAACGTTCGCCGTTCGGGCACGAACACGTCGTCGACGCTGAAGTCGTGGCTTGCGGTCGCGCGCATGCCTGTCGTGTCCCAAGCCTCGATGATGTCGACGTCGGCGCGCGGGAACGACATCGCGCGGACGAGCGGCTCGCCGTCCGCGCCGCGCACCGGCTCGCCGCCCGTCGTGATCACGCAGTTCGCCGTGAACGTCGTCGCGTAAGGCGCGCCGCTCGCGTAGCGCCAGCGGCCGCTGACCCGGTACCCGCCTGGGACTCGCTCGGCGCGCCCGTGCGGCGCGCCCGAGCCGGCGATGACCGCGGATCGCGGCCCGTAGATCTCCCGCGCGGCGCCCGGCTCGAGATATGCGGCAAACAGACCGCCGCCGGCGCCGATCATGACCGCCCAGCCGAACGAGCCGTCGATGCGGGCCGCGGTCTCGTAGATCGCTAGAGCTTCGGGCAGCGTGAGCTCGAAACCGTCGTAGCTTTGCGGAATCCACAAGCGAAAAAGCCCGTGCGCGATGAGCCAGTCGACGATCTCGTCCGACAGCGCAGCGCGGCGCTCCGCATCGAGCGCCTGGGCGCGCACCGCGTCGCAGACATCGTCGAGCGCGCGCAGGAGGCGCGCAACCGTATCCGGGGTAGACATGCGAGAAGTATCGTCGATTTCGTGACCGGCTTCGCACCCCGGTCGACGCGAAGACCGCATCCTGACGTTCGGTCCGGCATTTCGACTTTCGCCGATGCGGTGCTTTCTCGTCAGCGTCGTGCTCACTACGCTCGTCGCGGGTTGCGGCGGCGAGGCCTCCGAGCGCAGCGCGCCGCGGTTCTCGCCTCCGGCGGGACCGGCGCCTGCCGTCTATCGCGGCCTCTTTCCGTGCGAGGATTGCCCCGGCATCGAGACGACGTTGTGGCTCCGCTCGGACCACACGTTCTTCTGGCGGCAGCGATACCTAGGCGACGCCGGCGAGCCGCTCATGACGACGCACAACCTCGGCCGCTGGGAAGCGGATTCCGAAGGCGCGCTCGTGCTGCGCGGCTCGGGGCCGCCGCGGCGCCTCGTTGCGGACGCGCCGGATGCGCTCGTGCTCGAGACGCCGTCCCGTTCGACGCATCGGCTCTCCCTCGACTCCGATGCCGGAGCCTTCACCGATCCCATCCGCATCGAAGGCGTCGCCGTCGTCGAGAACGGAGCTGCCGTGCTCACGGAATGCCGGACCGGCCTCGCGGCGCCGGCGGGCGGCGCGGATATGCGGCGATTCTTGCGGCAGTACCGCAGCCTCGGCTATCGCGGCAAACCGGCCTTCATCGAGGTCGAAGCCGTGCTCGAGTGGTCCGACGACGGCACGCTTCGATCCTTCGCAGTCGATCGCTTCGTGACGATCAAACCGGGCAGAGCCTGCTGACCCGCCCCCTACCGACCGGCGCTCATCGCTCCCGGTCCTTCTCGATCGCATCCCGGGGGCTTGCCCGGCGCCCGGGGAAGCGTTCAACTAGGAGGCGCCTGATCGAGTGAGGACGGCCGCCATGGGCGCATCGTCATTCGGACAGGCGACTTTTCATGCGGCAGGGGAGGCTCGGCATGGCTCCATCATCACGCGCGTATCTTCGCATGCGCGGTCCCGGTCACTTGCAGCGGCGCTCGATCGCAACCTCGGTGGCCGTTGCCGTCGTCGCGATACCGGCCGTCGCGGATGCGCAGCTCGAGGAGATCGTCGTCACGGCGGAACGGCGCGAGACATCGCTGCAGCAGACTCCGATCTCCGTCGCCGCGTTCAGCGCCGAGACGCTCGAGTCCAAAGGCATCGAGACGATGGAGGACATCGCGACTTTCACGCCGAACCTCGACATCAAGGGCTCTCGCGGCACGGGCAACACGAGCCCGACGTATCAGATCCGCGGCCTCTCCGGCGGAGGCGGCGCGACGGGCGAGCGCGCGGCGGCGCTCTACATCGACGGCGTGTTCGTGCCGCGAACGACCGGACCCTTCATGCGCATGCTCGACGTCGAGCGCGTCGAGGTGCTGCGCGGCCCGCAGGGCACGCTGTTCGGCCGCAACAGCACAGGCGGCGCGATCCGCGTCTTCACGCAGCAGCCGGGACCGGAGCCCGAAGGCTACGTCGAGCTCGGATTCGGCAACTTCGATCGGCGGGAAGTCAACGCGATGGCGAACCTGCCGCTCAGCGACACGCTGTTCTTCCGGATTCAGGGTGGCTACTTCGAGGAGGACGGCTACGTCCGGCGCGGCACGCAAGAGCTCGGCAGCAGCGAGGATACGATCGGCCGCCTGCAGCTCGCCTACGAGCCGAGCGACGCGCTGTCCGTGCGCTTCTCGTACAGCACGTCGGACGCGGAGTCGGACGGCAACCCGCAGGACCTCGCATGGTTCGACATGCGCCCGCACCTCGACTTCGAAGGCAACCGCGCCGATTGGATCTCCGACTTTCTCGAGGCGTCTGGCCAGCCGCGCATCGATCCGGACAACGATCCGAGGATCGTGCTCGACGACTATACGATGCCGAGCTGGTGCTTCCTCGACGACATCGACCCGGACTGGGACCCGATCTGCGAGCAGACGAACGAGTCGGAGTACGATCAGCTCGACATCAACGTCGAATGGCAGCTCAACGACAACCTGACGCTGAGCTCGATCACCGGCTTCTCGGATTTCTCGAGCAACGGCATCACCGACTGGGTACAGCTCGGCACCGAGATGCGGCCCGCGCACGTCGAGTCCGACGTCACGTATCAGGAGCTGCAGCTCGCGTTCGGTCTCGCGGACGGCAGGATCGAGCTCGTCACCGGCGTCTCGTATTTTCAGGAGGATTCGGGATCGTCGGACAGGACCCTCGAGCGCCGCGGGACGAGCGCGTATCCGCCGCAGCTTCCGCTCGGCAACGGCGATGCGGGCATTTTTCGCACGAGCGACACCGTCCTGACGCAGGATGCGACGTCCTATGGGCTCTTCGCGAACGCCACGTGGCAGATTACGGAGCGGCTCGCGCTCACGCCCGGCATTCGCTTCGGGCGCGACGAGAAGGAGGTCACGCAGACCGAATTCGCATCGGACGACTTCACGCCTGCGCCCGGCACGACGTCGACGACGGTGTTCGCGGAGAACGACTGGAGCGAGACCGACTGGCGGCTCACCGCCGACTTCGACGTGACCGACGGCGTGATGGTGTATGCGACCGCGTCGAAAGCCTTTCGCGCCGGCGCCTACAGCTACGCGATCGCCGACAACGTGACGGGAGAAGCGCAGACCGCGGCGCTCGCGTCGTCTCCGCCGTTCGTGCCGCCCGAGTCCGTCGAGAACGCGGAGATCGGCGTGCGCACCGAGCTGCTCGACGGACGCCTGCGCGTGAACTTCACCTACTACGACATGACGTACGGCGATCGCCAGGCGCCGATCCAGGTTTCCGATCCGAACTCGCCGACCGGGTTCCGGATCGCGCTGACGAACGCCGGCGACGTCGAGCTCGACGGCATCGAGCTCGACGGCCAGCTCGCCGTGACGGATGCCTTCGCGATCGATTTCGCGGCAGGCATCGTCGACTCGCATCTGCTCGACGTCTGCGCGAACAACGGCGATTTCCTCTTCCCGGGCCCGGTCGAGGAGAGCTACTCGATCGGCGTGCGGTGGGCGAAGGCGCTGCGCAACGGCGCCGATCTCGGCTGGTCCGTGAGCTTCGCGCACGTCGGCGAGCAGCAGACGCACCCGGGCGGCACGCACGACGCGGTCGCGAAGTGCGGCAGCCCGACCCCCGGATGGTTCCTCGACTCGCGCTACGAGCTGCCGAGCTACGGGCTCGTCAACGCGCGTGTGCGCTACGGCAGCTCCGACGACCGATGGGCGCTGACGCTCTTCGCGAACAACCTGACCGACGAGAACTACGCGAACTACGCGACCCGCTTCGGCGGCGGCTTCTGGGACTTCGTGAATCCGGCGCTGGCCGGCGGCATCGGCATCCCGGAGCGGTCCGCCCTCGGCCGGACGATGGGCCGCCCGCGCGAGGTCGGCGTCAACTTCCGCTACGGCTTCGGAAGCTCGGAGTAGGAAAAAATGGTGTCAGACACCAATTTTCGGAGGCATCGCTGTCCGACACCTTTTCGGTTATCGAAAATTGGTGTCAGACACCATTTTTAAAATTGGTGTCTGACACCATTTTTTCCCCGCGGGTCAGCGCATCAGCACGCCGCCGTCGGCGATCAGCGTCGCGCCGTGCACGAAAGCTGCGGCGGGCGAGACGAGCCATGCGCAGCACTCGGCGATTTGCTCGGCCGAGCCGACCTTCCCGACCGCGGCGACGACCTCCTTGCGCCGCACCGGGTCGCTCATCGCCGACGCGACGAACGGGGTATCGATGAAACCCGGCGCGACGGCGTTCACCGCGATGCCTCGGTCGCCGAGCGCACGTGCGCAGCTCTTCATCATCGTCAGCACTGCGCCCTTGCTCGTCGCATACGATCCGCTCGCGACGTAACCGCCGCCGGTATAGCTCGAGATGCTCGCGACGAGGCAGATCCGCGCGCCGCGCTTCATGCCCTTCGCGGCCTCCCGGACGCTCAAGAACGTGCCGATGACGTTGATGTCGAACAGCCGCCGAAACTGCTCGGGCGTCGTATCGAGGAAAGGCGTGGTCTCGATCACCCCGGCCGCCGTGACGAGCGCATCGAGGCCGCCCCATGCATCGCGGATCTGCGCGAACGCGTCGATCGTCGCCGCCTCGTCCGCGACGTCGAGCCCGATCGCGAGGCCGTCCGCGCCCGCGGTCGCGCGCGCGCCTTCGAGGTTGCGGTCGAGGCAAGCGACCCTCCAGCCGTTTGCCCGCAGCTTGCGCGCAGTGGCCGCGCCGATGCCGCTCGCCGCCCCGGTCACCGCGGCTCGCCGCCCGGCGCCGATCATGCCGTCACCCTGTTCTCAACACGCATAGCCGGAATCCGCTACGGCACCGAATCGCCGATACGATAGTGCGTCTGCACGAGCCCGGTCCAGCTTGCGGCCCTCGACTGCGCTCATTCGATCTCGTACCGTGATCGAGCCAGCCACTCGCAGCCGACCATCGTGCCTACCGTCTATCACATCCCGGTTTGTCCGTTCTCGCAGCGGCTCGAAATCCTGCTCGCGCTGAAGGGCAAGCGCGACGCCGTCGAGTTTCGCGTCGTCGACATCACCCGGCCCCGCCCCCGCCGGCTTCTCGACCTGACGCGCGGCACGACCGCGCTGCCCGTGCTCGTCACCGAGGACGGCCGCGTGATCAAGGAGAGCCTCGTGATCCTGCGTTACCTCGAGGACGTTCTCCCGAATCCGCCGGTCGCGCAGCGCGAGCCTTACAGACGGGCGGTCGAGAGCATGCTCACGCTCATGGAGGGCGCCTTCGGCGCGCAGGGCTATCGGTATGTGATGAATCAGGACGTGAACCGCCGCGACGAGCTGCACGAAGGGATGCTGGCGGAGTACGCGCGCCTCGACGAGTTTCTTCGCGAGCACGCGACGTCGGAGCCGTTCCTGTTCGAGCAGTTCGGCTGGGCCGAGGTCGTCTTCACGCCGCTCTTCATGCGCTTCTGGTTCCTCGAGTACTACGAAGGCTTCGAGCTGCCGCGCGACGCGCGGTTCGACCGCGTGCGGATGTGGCGCGACGCGTGCATTCTGCATCCCGCCGCCGATCAGGTGACGCGGGAGCAGATCGTGAAGCTCTACTACGACTACGCGAAGGGCGCCGGCAACGGCGCGCTCCTGCCCGGACGGCGCCGCTCGTCGTTCGTCTTCGAGCCCGACTGGCGCGAGCGGCCCTGGCCCCCGAGCGACAAGTACGGCCGGACCGCGACGGACGAGGAACTCGGGCTCGCGTAGGCTCCGACGAGGCTCACTGTCGGGCGTCGAGGCCGTTCGCTGCGAGGAAATCCGAAAGCAGATCCGCAACCTCGACGTTGTTCATATCCGCGAACGGAATGTGCGTGTTGCCGACGAGACCCGCATCCGGCAGCATCAGCACCTCCGCGTTGCCGCCGTATTTATTGATGAGCTCGGCAAACAGCTTCGACTGCTCGACCGCGCCGCTGAAGCGGTCCGTCCTATCGAGGTAGTCGCCCCACACGAGCTGGATCGGCAACCGCGTGAGCTTCCTGAACTCCTCGAGCGGCACGACGACCGGCCCGAACGGGCCCGGCTCGATGTCCGGCGCCTCGCCTTCGGGGAAGACATAGCCGACGTTCTCGTAGGCGACGATGCCTTTGATGTTGTCGCTCTTCAGCGCCGTCAGAAGCGCGCGCAGCCCGCCGGCGGAGTTCGTCAATGCGACGGTCGGCCCGATCCGGTCCGCGAGCACGGCCGCGGCGTCCGACTGGAGCTGCGCGTTCTCGACCGTGTCGAACTCGTGGTAGCGCGCGCGGGTCGCCTGATTCCAGGCCTCGGGATCGTCCGTCGGAAACTGCACGCCTTCGAACCATTCGAGATACGCGGGCCCGAGCCGCCACGCATCGAAGTTCTGCTGATCGCGGCCGGGCTCGGGCGTATACGCGATCTCCGCGCATCCCCAGTTCGCGCGGCCGACCCGCGGACCGTCCCAGACGTA
>Ga0079224_100001247_pt1 | contig 28715 bp, 16 predicted proteins | sample Stecom2015_FD_80414 | JGI IMG/M metagenome (GOLD analysis project Ga0079224, IMG submission 80414) | Agricultural soil microbial communities from Utah to study Nitrogen management - Steer compost 2015 | ecosystem: Environmental > Terrestrial > Soil > Agricultural land | place: USA: Utah... | reverse complement strand
CGAGGTCCATCAGGCTGTACTGTTCCCAGTCCCTGAAATCGAAGTGCCACCATTCGTCGGCGTATACCATGAAGCCGTGGTTGGCCATCGTTCGGATCAGCAGTTCCCTGTTCTGCAGCACATCCGCCGGCAGGTCGCCGAACTTGGCATGGGCCTTCGGCGTAAATTCATCAAACGGGGTGGGCATGGCCAGCTCCTCACCCGTCGTTTTGTCGATGAGGGTGAGGTCAACCGCGCACCCGCGGTTGTGCTTTGAGCCCGTATAGGGCGAGGCCGCGAAGGTGGAGTCCAATACATGTTCGTAGAAAGCCACCGTAACCCGGTACGGCCGGTAGGCATCCCAGATCTTCAACCCGTAACCCTTTTCGGCCAGTTCGGCCTGCACCGCCTGTAGGGCCACTGCTGCCGGCCTGCGCAGGTACGCACCGGGGCTGGTATATACGGGTTCGCCCATGAAATTACGAGAGGTGGCATACACCACATCAAAAGCCGCGTCGGGCAGGTATACCCGCAGGTCGACAAGTTCCCGGTCGGGGTTCTGCGCCACCTGCCGGCGGTAGTCGTTAACGTTAGACACCGTGGGCGCACCATACTTCTGCTGGTAGGCCGCCTTGGGCGACGGCGGGGCACAGGAACAGACTGCCAGGAATACCGCTGCAACCAGCGGTCGCAGCACGTGAGATGTCAGTATAATCATGTCTTCAGATTTTTAATAACCATTGAAATAAACCTAATCGGCATTTACCGCATAGCGGAACCGCTGCCGGGCGTCGATCTCCCAGCTGCCCGTCACCTGCCCCCCTTTTACCACGTTGTAGGCATCGTACAGGTTCACTGTAGGGCAGATATGGTACGGGATGCCGTAAAGTACGTCGCCCAGTTTGAACCCGTGGCCTGCGGGCGCCTGCAGCACCAGGTGCTCCTCGCTCTGGCGCAGCGCACGGAGCGCCGGCGCGTTCAGGAAATGTACCCGCTTATCGATGGGATTTTCCGCGCCTACGGCTTTGTGGCCCAGGTCCACGCAAATAGTCGTGGGCGTAGGCATGGAAATGACCCGGGTGAATAGCACTGTGGCCGGAAGGAATGCCTGGTCCGGGCAGTCAACCGCGTAACCGTGGTCCCACAGCACGAACGTGCCCGGGCTGCAATGCAACCCGGCCATCTCCGCGTAATAGGGAAAAGACGGTGAACCGCCGACGATGATTTCCGGCAGCGGGAAGCCCTGAGCGGACAGCCGCTCCACCAGCGCGGCCAGCGGACGGAAGTTGGACACGCATTGCTGCCGCAGTCTATCCGGGTCCGGCTCGCGCACCTGCCCGTCGTAGGCATGCAGGCCCACCACGCGCAGGCCGGGAAGGGCATGGCAATGCGCGTAAAGCGCTTCGGCTTCCGCACCGATCGGGATGCCCGTACGACCCATCCCGATATCCAGGTCGAGGTAGACATCCACGGCGGTGCCCCGCGACTCGGCCGCGGCCGACAGCAGGTCCGCGGCGGAAGGATGGTCCACGATCGCCGAAAAGCGGCTACCGGGATACTGCCCGGAGAGCTGAAGGAAGGCCTCAACCCGCGGGCCGAACAGCGGGTAGGCCACCAGCACGTCGGGCGCACCGCACCGGCCCAGCATCTCGGCTTCGGCTAGCGTGGCGCACTTGTAGCGGGTGATCCCTGCGGCCAGTTGCAACTTCGTAATTTCCGACGACTTATGGGTTTTAACATGTGGCCGCAAACGGCCCACATCACCAACCATCGACTTCGCCATGTTTATATTATGTTCAACCCGATCGGGGAACAACAAGAGTGCGGGCGAATCAATTTGATGCGCGTTTATCACTTCGTACCAGGATCCGTGGGCGGGCATATTATTGGATTTATCCATAAGGTTGTTTCTACCAGCTGTTTTCTATGTTCCTGTGTTTTGTCCATCCGCACCTCCGGTGATCGCTATGCAATCGATCTCCACCAGCACGCCTTTGGGAAGCTCCCGTGCCGCGATGGTGGTCCGTGCCGGCGGGGCATCGGTGAAAAAGGTCTGGTACACCGCATTCATTTCCCCGAACAGCGACATGTCGGCCAGGAAACAGGTGGTCTTCACCACCTCGGCCAGTGTGCAGCCCGCTGCCTGCAGCACCTGCCGCATGTTCTCCAGCGACTGCCGCGTCTGGGCGGCGATGCCCGCCGGGACCGAGCCGTCGGCAGCATCGACCGGAAGCTGGCCGGAAAGGAACACCAAATTGCCATGCCGGATGGCCTGGCTGTAGGGCCCGATAGCGGCGGGCGCCTCTTTGCTTGCTATGACTTGTTTCATCTGTTTATTATTTATTTTTCAGTGGTCAGATGGAGCCTTGATGATTTTAATCATGTCGGGTTCCTCGTTTTGTCTTGTTGGTTTCTTCTTCTAATCTGGTGAAGGCCATGCTGGATACCCCACCGTTGCTGACCGTAAAGCCGGTGACCCGCCCACGGCGGTCTCGGGTGAAGGCCATCTCGTTGAATATCCAGTAGGTGCCCTTGAAGCGATCGGCCGCCGTGGGAAGCAGACGGACATCGGAAATCCGCTTATGACTGAGATACAGCAGGCCATCCCGTTCCGTGATGCGGTATTCGGTTTGGATTTCCGGGTTGTAGTATACCCCGGTGTAATCCGAGGCCGGTGACTCCGGCTCGTAATCCACCGCGCCGTAGGGACGTGCCGGTGCCTGCGGCGAAAGGGCCTTCGCCTCCTCGGCAGGCAGGTCCAGCAGGATATCGGCCGTGCGCCGTGCCAGCTCCACCGTATTGCACGAGGCCAGGTTGCTCAGCACGATGATCCCCACGTCCTGATCGGGGAAATACAGCATGAACGAGCGGTAACCCGCGTCCACCCCCGAGTGGTCGATGGTGCGCAGCCCTTTGTAGTTGCCCACGGCCACCCCCAGCGCGTAGTTCAGCTGGGTGCCGTCATTGAGTACGCCCGGCGTGGTCATCAGTTCGTAGATCCGGGCGTTGCCCACCTGGTGGTGCCGGTAATTGGGCATCCACTTCACGAAGTCGTGCACCGTGGTGAACAGGCTGGTGGCTCCCGAGTTGGCGAAGCTCAGCACGCTCTTCTTCACCGTGCCCGACCGGTCGTCGTAGGAATAGGCACGCTCGGGAAGAATCTCCTCATGGTCATCGTAGAAGAACGTGCGCCGCATCCCCAGCGGCTCGAACACTTCGGCCGTGGTCCACTCCCGCAGGGTCTTCCCTGTCACCCGGCGCACGATCTCGGCCGCCAGCGTGTAGTTGGCGTTGGAATACTGGTACTTCGCCCCGGGGGGAAAGTTCAGTGCCTCCTGGCTGAAGATCAGCCCCAGCAGCTGCTCCTGTGTGATCACGTCATCCATGCGCCAGCCCGCCAGGGCCGCCACCACCCACTGGTCGCGCAGCCCGCTGGTGTGGTTCAGCATCTGGCGGATGGTGATCGGCTCGGGCGTTTTCAGCTCCGGCAGGTAACGGTGGATATCATCATCCAGCGATAGCTCCCCGGCGTCGTGGAGCGCTGCCAGCGCATAGGCGGCAAACTGCTTGGACACCGAGGCGATGTGGAACGGCGTATGCGGAGAAACCGGAATCCCATATTCCAGGTTGGCCAGACCGAATCCCCGCGAGAACAGCATTGCCCCGTCCTTCACGATGCCCACGGCGACACCCGCCGAACCGGACGTGGCGTACGGCCGGAAAAGCCGGTCTATACGGTCGAGCTTATCCCCGCCCCCGTCGGTCTGGCGGGCCGTCAGCGTATACGACCCCGCATCGTTGGTCTGCTCGTACGGCACACGGCGCTCACCATCCCACACGAAGGCGTTGGCATCCAGCCCCGTGCGGATGGCATAGCCGGGCTGCGGCGTGAGCCGGATCCGGTAAGTGCCCGCTTCGGGCGCATCAAACCCGAACCATTCGGTGGCATCAGCATGCCGCTGCTGGTCGCCGGCGGCAAGCACCGTGCCGTCAGGGGACGATACGGTTACCCCCAGGTTGATGCCTTGCTGGGCCAGTTTGATATCCACGTGGTGGCCCGCCTCCGAAGCCAGTGCATAAACATGTTCCTCGTTGTGCTGGATCGAGCGCGTTATGGTGCGGTCGTAATCAAGCACCGGAGCTGATTGGGCCGAAGCGCCTGCAACCGCGCAGGTCACTAGGAAGGAAAACATCCAACTACGGCCCCAAAATGAGTGGTTAAAAATCATACGGTCTGATCATTTAATATCGCTGTTTCTTACTATTAATAACCTGGATTCTGGTCCAGATTTGGATTGGAATCCCGCTGGCTTTGTGGAATCGGAAAAATCCGCCTTGTTTCATCTTTCGGCGCTTTTTCATACCATGCATCGCCATACGTTCCAAAACGGATCATATCATGCCTGCGAATACCTTCAGCGAACAACTCACGCCCCCGTTCATCATAGATGTTCTTTTCGGTTAATGAAAGATAAGCATCTACACCCGCCCGCTCCCTTACCAAATTCACAAGATCGAGGGCATGGCCTAATTCTTGGCCCAACCGCCATAGCATCTCTGCCTCCAAAAGGACAAAATCGGTGTAGCGGAAGATGGCGAAATCATTATTCATGTCAATCCGGCTGCCTTTTTCGTATTCAAATTTAGCCAATCTTGCCCCATCTTGGCGCAACCAGAACAACCCGTTCTTAGATGTTGGATGCGGGGTAAACACAATGGTTGCCCCATCGGGATCCTCCGGCTCAAAAGCGTTATCGATCAATGGTTCGCCGCTGCTGCTGAATTGTTGTCCTACCAAGAAATTACCTCTTATTTTGGGATTTCCGGGCACTCCTTTTCTGCGGTCCTTATCCTCATAGGTGTCATAAAAGTCACCAACAACGGCCCAACCGTTCCATGGCTGATAGGCCAGGTCATAGGTATCGCGATTGGCATAATGCAACGAAATCACTCCCAGGATATTTCCTCGGGCGTGCGTTTCATCGTAAGGAATCGCAAAAATGAATTCCGACGTACCTTCGGTATCCGCCGCAAAGTTCTCGAAGTAATCCGCCGTCATGCTGAACACGCCCGACCCGGTAATCTCCCGGCAGGCTGCCAAACAGTCGGCCCATCGGGCCTCACCAATATATTCCTGCGAATTCGCATATAATTTCGCCAAGGTGGCTTGCGCAGCATAATAGTTCATGCGGCCATACGTGGCAGCAACATTCTTTGAGAGGCCGCTCAACGATGCAAGAAGCTCACTTTCGACAAATTCATACACTTCCTTGCGCGAAGCCCGCGAAGGAAAGGGCTCATTATCCAGAAAATCCGTGATGAGCGGCACGCCCCCGTACAAGTCCATCAGATGAAAATAATAGAAAGCCCTGAAGGCTCTTAACTCTGGCAGAAACGCCAGCGCCTCTTCTGTTCTGATTTCTTCCAATTGGTACATGACGCGGTTGCACGAATTTACCCCAAAATACAACATGTTCCAATTAATACGTATATAGGGTTCCGTAGGCAACCATTCATGACGGTGGAACCGTTGCCAGTGACCATTCTCAAACCAATCCGTACCTTTGGTGGGGATAACCATCTCATCTGAGGGACCCTCGTTAAATGACCATATGCTCTCGTTTCCAAGGTAACTGTATAGGTTTGTATAAATACTACCGATCGATGTGACGACCTGTTCGTCGGTCAAGAAAAAATTGTTGGCGGTCACCTCACTAAATACCTCTTCTTCCAGATCACATGCGGAGAAGAGTAACGCGCCAGTGAGTAAAATCCCGATTTTTAAATTATTCGCTTTCATCATGAGCGGTTTTAAAATTTAGCATTGAGTCCTAGTGTAAACGTTCTGGAGGTAAACCATGTATTCCTCCGATCAATTCCGGGCGCGAGTACGTTTCCACCGTCGGCATACCGCACCTCCGGATCAACACCCGTATAGTTGGTAATAGTAAAGAGGTTCTGGCCGTTCGCGTAGAGCCGGATCGCTTTCAGCAATTTCTGGTTCGGTATATTGAAGTGGTAGCCGATATCGACATTCTGCAGCCTGAAGAACGATGCGTCTTCAACGTGATAATCCGAGTATATCGCCCGATCCGTGAGATCGGGCATGAAATATTTGGTTTTTATAACGTTATAAGAAGCCGAAACCGACTTTGCTTCATAGAAAGCACGGAAAGAATTGATCAGGTCATGACCGAAAGAGCCCCGGAAGAATGCATTCACGTCAAATCTACCGAATCGGAAAGCGTTATTAAATCCGATCTCGTAATCCGGAAGGCCATTTCCGATGATTACTTCATCGTTGGTATTGATGACACCGTCGTCGTTCTGATCCTTGAAACGCCATGTGCCGTCTTCATTGACCCCGTCAAACTCCCATCCGATAAACTGACCGAGCTTAGCTCCTTCCTCTACCTTGATAAGTGGGATGTTCTGCCCTGGGGCACCCATGATGGCTAGTTTCTGTACCCCATTGTCGCCAAACGAGGCACCCTTTCCAGAAAGAGTTATCAATTTGGTCCTGTAAGTCGAGAAGGTGAATGTAGGTGTATACGTACTATTCCGACCGATATCTATCTGATAGTTAAACGTTACCTCTACACCCGAGTTTTTGATTTCGCCTACGTTCAGCCATTTATCCTGATAAAGGTTCGGTGGTACCGACACCGGCAAATTGAATATCCCATCGATCGTACGCCGATCGTAATAGTCTATGGTACCCGTTAACCTGCTATCAAACAAGGCGAAATCCACGCCGAAATCCAGTTCTTCCTTTTTCTCCCATTTCAAATCAGGATTCGGATTGCTTGAAGGTTGAAAAGCAGGGATAAACGTTCCGTTGTAATAAAAGTTGTTTCCTGTTCCGAACCGTAGTAGTGAAAGGTAGTTTCCTGACGGGAGCGCTCCTGTAATCCCGTAACTTGCCCTGACTTTCAGTTGACTGATAACCGGATGATCCAGCAATTGCGCTAAATCCACTCCCGCACCGACACCCGGAAAATTACCCCATTGGTTATTACGTCCGAATTTTGTGGAACCCTCACGCCGGTAACTGGCATTGAGGAAATAGGTATCCTTATAGTTCAGGCTTGCCCGCACGAAACCGCCGATCAGCTTAGACGCATCCTTGTAGCTTCCCACATTGCCGATTCCCCGTTTAAAATCCTGGGACAGACCAAGATTATTATACAGCAATTCGTCGGTAATAAAATCACCTCCGCTGGCATTGAAACTCTCGCCGGAAAATGCCTGATTCGAATAGCCACCGATCGCATCCAGCATGAAGTTGCCAAAACGCCTGTTATAAGACAGCGTCGTTTCAAACAACTTCGATTCATTGTCTGTAATCCTTCTGGAAGCGATTCCATTTGATGCATATCCGTTAAAATAGCTATCGCTCCGATAATAAGACCCATCAAGCCATCCGATGTCCTCGCGTGAATAACGCGCACCGATTTTTAATCCATTAACAATCTCGAAATCGGCATCGACATTTATCAGATAAGCCTTTCTCTCTTGATCAATGGTGTTCTGCTTCAACACAGATACGGGATTGTAATAACCAAATAGAATCTCTTGCCAGTACCCGCCGAAACGCGCCGCTTCTGGTCCGCCGTATATGGGCGCAGTGGGGTTATAGGTCGTGGCGAATTCGAAGGCAGCATCATTTCCCTTCTGCTCCTTCCGGATTTGGCTGGTCAAGTTCAAAGCGACCCGTAGTCGATCATCCATAGCACGGTGGGCCACATTTACCCGGCCAATGACCTGATCAAATCCGGTGGTAATGGCGATTCCCTGCACGTCCCTGTAGTTGAGGGAAGCCCGATAGCTCGTTTTTCCGGTTCCGCCGCTCAATGAAAGGTTATGCACATGAGTAGCGGCTCTTCGGGTAATCTCATCAAACCAATCCGTTTCACTGCCATGATCCGTTCCACCCACCTCAACGAACTCGGCCGCCGACATCACCGGCGGCGTGCGTGCCACATTTTCAAAGCTGCCATAGGCATTATATTCCAACTGCAGTTGACCGAAGTTTCCGCTTTTGGTCGTCACCAATATCACACCGCTCGATCCCCGGGTGCCATAAATTGCTGCAGCCGATCCATCCTTTAAAATATCCATCGATTCGATATCACTTGGATCGATAGTCAGCAAAGAAACGCCCGGAACCCCGTCTACAACGATCAACGGCCCGGTATTGGCCCCAAATGTGGACAACCCTCTCAACCGAATGGTATAGCCGGCATTGGGATTTGAACCGGGATTGGTAATACTCAGACCGGCTACCTTACCTTGCAGTAACTGAGCAGGATTGGTGATATTGCCGGTATTGAAATCTTCGGCCCGCACACTAGCGACCGCCCCGGTGAGCTCCTTCCGCCGTTGGGTGCCATAACCGATCACCACCACTTCATTTAGGTGAGCGGCGTCAGCCAATAGCGTAATTCGGAGGTTGGTCTGGCCACTCAGCGGGATTTCCTGAAGCTTGTATCCTACATACGAAACGACCAGGGTAGCTTCTATGGCCTGCACGTTTAGCGAAAAGTAGCCAGCCGAATCGGTTTTCGACCCGTTTGCGGTTCCCTTTTCCGAGACGCTGGTACCGGCTAACGGTACGCCGTTTTCATCGACTACGGTGCCTGTAATCACCCGTTGATGGATGTCTTCAATTGGCGTCGATCCAGGCCCGGTTTCGACCGATTCTGCCGCCGTTGCACAAATCTGAATGTGCATAACAAGGAGGAAAAGTACAATTTTAACATACCATTCCGTAATGATAGGTATTTTCATAATTATGAATAATTGAAAATTCTAAGTTAATTCATAGCACATGGTGTATCATCCGTGCTGGAATCGGAAATGTGGCGATTTCCGCTCCCATGACTGAACAAGAACCACGCGAGCGCAATGGAAAAACAACGTAAACGTTTCGGACTGGGACATCGCGCTATCTCACTATCATCGCTTACTAATCTTTTCATAAGCGGTCCTTAGTGAAACTGTTAGATACCCATAGAATAAACCGATTGCACAGTAAGAAATTATAACTAAAGCTGCGGATGGATAAGAAGTTCCGTCGATATAATTTAAAAAGCATACCATCGCACCTGCTCCGATAAAAGTTGCTGGAATAAAATCAAAGGGTGGTAACTTCTCCGTAAACATAATCGCCGTAACCATGATGAACGTACTTATTGGAACGGCGAAGAAACCTAACGAACCGACAAGTCCCGCTAATTCAAAGATCAGTATCGTCATAATTATGCCCATAATATAACCCAATAAGGCCCTAAAACCACTCTTTGGAGTTGATCCGGCAAGAAAATAAACTGCCCAAGCCTGAAAGGATATCCAACTAAATCCGCTGTTATTTTCAGGATGAAACAGCCCGCTTAGCAACTGATCAACAACGATAAACGATAGCGCCAGTGACGCCACAATAAATGGAATGCCAATAAATGGTCTCGTTTTCATTTTAATATTATAAATTTCTTTCTTTAATTGATTTTCATTGACCTATAACTTGCTAATGGCACAAGTATATCTGTCTTTTCTCCTTGATAAGTAATTACAATCCTCTTAGATTGATACCTAATAGCTATTATTTACTGACTCGAGCTCCCATTGAAACGATGTTTTCAAATCGATCTACCGGTTCTTTAGCACTCCATGAGATTCCACGCAATAACAGCACGCGGAACAGTGGATCATCGAATGTCCAATTAAAGTGACCTAATAGCGAAACAAACACTCTACCTTTTCCCTTCTCCGTTGTCCAAATCATAGGCTGCGCAGCACCTGATTCGTTTGTTGTGGCCAATACATCAACGTTGATATTACCTTTTACAAGGTCCCAATAAACTTCATCTAAAAATAAGGTTTGATCGAAACCCCGTGTGATAGGGTTAGCTTTGTCAGCAAAATCTAATGTTATATCACCATGCCTGTACCGAGATGATCCACTTTTCCAAGCGAATCCGATGCGATCGGCCAAGGCTTGCGGATTAGCACCACCATCAATTGCCCAATGAAGAAAAACTAATCCTCCACCCCGGTTGAGATAAGCGTCGAGTTGCTTTCCGTGTGTCTCTTCGAATTGAGGAAAATTCCAATAGAATACAATCACATCTGATTCATCAAATTGTTGAGAAGTAGGCCAACTATCGGTCTTATGAATATTAACTTGATCTGATAAACCCAGTAACTCCTCCCATCTTTCTTGCTGTAATGGATAATCATGTTCATCAGGACCGTGGTCCTTTTCCCCAGAAACCCATAGGATATTAATTGGCTTCGTCTTAGCGGATTGAGGGTGAGTTTCGTGTGTTACATTTAGTACTGCGTCAAGTTCTGTCTTATTACGAATTTGCCCTACGCCAAAATCACGATTATAGGTGGCTGGTTGCAAATGCGTAAGCAGGTACGTCATTAAATCACGTGTTTTCTCGGGACCGATAGCCTTATCAATCCCGGGAGGCATCAATGAAGTAGATAAAGCCGTAGTACTCTTCACATCCCTTTTTGCAACCGCAGTTCGATTTCCGGCGACATCGCGGATGATTAGCGAATCCTTGTTATATGCTAACATCCCTACCAATACTTTTCCATTCGTTAGCGTCACTGAATGCGCTAAATAATCGGGATTTATTGCAGCACTTGGATCTTGAATATCTCTTAGTACCGATTCATAATCTCTGAAAACAAGATTAGACAAGTTTGGACCTATTTCCTTTCCTTTCCCGTTAAATAAATGACAAGTTCCACATGCAGCTGCACCATGAAACAATGCTTCTCCTCTAGCCCAATTACCTCCCGATAGCTGTGGCGATTTAACTTTCATGCTTAAGCTCTTGCTGAATATGTCGGTCAACCAAGGCATATTGAATCGGTCGAGCTGAAGGGCTCTGACACGACTATCCTCTTCCGTAGTATAGTGTATAGACAAGTCAGCCAGATCTTTCCCAGCTTGCACAACGATTTCTAAATCATATACCTTTTGTTCAACAGCGTTGAATGTGATGACCGACTCATTCATTACACCTTTTCTTTTAGTTGTTACCGTTCCATCAGTAACATTTATTTGAGTTGGAAAAGGACTTAATATGTGTAAAATCACGGTTTCGGCCGGCAAATGATAATCTAATTCAGACTCTGGCTGTGAATCGGGCCGTAACATGTTCCAAAGGTTTAGCTTTGTCTTCAATTTGAGTGTGCCGCCTGCTTTAAGTCTTTCAATCAATTGAGCAAATTCTAAAGAAGGCTCCATAATTGACTTGTTTACAGAAAAATCCATGTGCGGCACCCAAGATGAAAGAGACTGCTCACCTGACTCCGAATGCCATGTTACTTCAACACCATTAGGCCGATACATCAAATCAATTTGTTGCCACTGAGGAATTTCACCAGCTGATGTCTTGGATTTCTTTAATGAAGGTAAGGTAATTGCGTATGTGAGTGGTTCAGTTTGCGTATCCGTATTTAATATCATCGTTTGACGATCTGCCGTTAACTCAACGCTCTTTACCTGAAGACGATTTCTGGGATAGGATTGTTGCCGTTCGACCGCACGGTAACCTGGCCGTAAAACCTCAAGTCTATCGCCAGCGCCGACATACTCCCCATACTCAACAATTATCTTGTCTTGAATTTCACTAACGTACGTAGGATCGATAGGCATATTAAATGCAATTCGAATTTCATTAGCCTTTGGGGCCCAAGAGATTATTGGAATTGGTTGGTCTTTATCAGAATAGGAAATTTTATACAATTTTCCTTTTGCATTAGGGCCATAACCCCAATCGGGAAAACCAGAATGAGTTGCTACGACTAAATCCCCTTCGGGCGAATTGCATGCGTCTACGGTAAGTGCATTTATAGACGCTAGTATTGCATTACTACCCACATAACCAGCAGATGTTTTTACAAGTTTTGTACGATAAAGTTTACCTCGAGAATAACCGCTAACTATGGCATCTCCATTCCAAAAATCGGGACCGAAATACTTACCGTTATTTAATGCATAATTAAAAGTTAAACCACAGGTTGATTGATGTTGGGGTTTATAGTCGAACACACTTGGCTCATCAATTACATTTGGCAAGTATTTGGGATGACGAGGTGGAAAACCATAATGGCGGCCCGCTTCGATATGAAGTAACTCGTCGTACGGATTGCCATTGGGGAGCCAAGTGGCGCCCTCTTGTTCCGAGGCAAACAGGTCGCCTTCCTCGTTAAAAGCCAAAGCGACCGGGAATCGGGTCCCGGTGCAGTGGATTTCCAATCGGTTACTGCCCGTGGGAATTTTCAGGATCGTCCCTCTTTGACTCTGCAAATTATAATGAGACTTCCCGACAGAGTCTAATAGATAAGCATTTGTAAAGTTAGCCGCACCTAATGCAAAATAAATATTTCCAGCATTGTCTCTGGCGATACCCATGGCATCTACACCGCCTGACGAGTTACCAGTATATAGCTGAGACTTATCCCAATCAGTTGCAACCACGACTTCCACATCACCAATTCCATCATTATCCGTATCTTTGATTAGTGAAACTTTATTGAGCGATGTGACGTATATACCCTCCTCAGAAAGCACCATTCCGACAGGAGATACAAAAAGATCTTTATCCCACCACGGCGTAGCGGTTTCTTCCAAACCATCACCGTCCGTATCAGTCAATACGAAAATATGGCCATCATAAGCTAGCGCGTACAGTCGTCCATCGGAGCCATAGCGAATAACGTTGATGTTGGGCAATTCTATGGGCAATTCCCGGACCGAAAACCCTGGGACCAGCATTTGCACAACGGGTACTTTGGATATGGCCGAATCTTCAGGAGGGGTATTTAGCCCGTGCTTTGAGCTAGACTTTCTCGGTGGGAATAGGAGTAATGCGATGAGGATTGCCACTCCAACCGTTGACAGGGTGAATAGTATATGCTGCTTTCTTTTGGAAAATGTCATCTTGAACTTGGTCTTTTCGCCGAAGCGGCTGGCTTGCATCTGGCCGGCCGCGGTATGGGCGATATCGCGACCGGCTTCCATGCAATGAGCCTCACAGATAAATCAGTTAGCCTTGGTCAATCTAAAATTCGCAAAATAATATGCAATGTTGCTATCCGGATTGAATGGTATAGGCGGCTCGCCACCGATATTCATGATAATCACCCGGTTATGTCGATTTACCGCATCCGACAGGTCTACGGTCACGTCGTGCCATTTTGCGAGATCGGCGTCGTTAATCCGGAAATTATCGGGGTTCGGTGCCCAATATTCCTGACCATATATGCTTTCGTGGTCAAATCCCCACAGGTGGTTCAGGAACCGGGGCCAGAGCCGCTGGTAATAGGACGCATTATGCGCTTCCAATTCCGATTTCTCGGGCATATACACTTTAAATTTCAGGTACCTGTACTCGTGGAAATTATACCGGTATTGAGTCGGCAGTGCAAACATAAATGATGCGTTGCGTGCAATCATGGTGGTCTTAAGCACGTTGGCGAGCCCATCACCGGCTGGAGCATCGCCCGGATTGCGCACCACTTCCATCCGCCAGGCACCATCCTGTATCACCCCGTCCATGAGGAGTTTCATTGGAATGAGCGCCTCATCGGGGAGGTTGACCAGTTCAACGACACCCGATTCTATATACGGTCGGAGCATGTCGTCGAGGCCTAACGAATGGGGTATGTACCTTACATGTTCCAATATACCAGCCTCCAGCAGGTCCTTCAGCGTCTGGGCGTTCGCCGCAGACACATTTCCCACGTTGCGGACAAATGGCGGAAAATCGCCGCCACCAATGGTCGACTGCGCTCCGTTACGATCGTAATGGAGCGTCGCCATTTCAAACAGGTCGCCCCCGGTCAGATCGAGTTGCTTCAGGTTAGGGAAGTAGAAGATATCCTGTAACGAATTCACATGTACCGGATAAACCAGTTTGGTGTAAGCGGCCACCCCGTCAGCCGTAAAGGTGGTCACCCCGTTGGCTTCCAGTATTGCCCGTTCTGACGGCGTAAATATACTGTTGCCGGTCGGCATGTCGATAACCAGTGGCTTTTCCACCAACACCGTGTCAAGGATCGGAACATTATTCACCTTCGGCACCACCTTATACGTCAGCGAAATCGTGGCTGGTTGGCCCGAGGGCAGATTGGCCACGAAAAAGCGAGCGTCAGTGGCGCGGCTACCGGTCAGCGTTTCGCCATCTTTATTCGTATAGGTGAAGGATAAACCCTTGTAGTCGAGCAAAACGGAAGAAAGACCGTTTGGCCAATCGACTGCCGCCGAGGTGGGCGACGCGAGTATACGTGGCGAATTGATGGCCAGACCGGCTGCATCCGTTTCCGTATAAGGAATTAGGGCTATTTCCTGCGCCACCGATCTATTGTCGAACTCATCTATGGTGTAAATCCGGAAACGGTACAACTTCGGTTGGGTAAGGCCTGTCACATTCACCCACGAAACCAGTGAATCGATCACTATCCGTTGGTCGTCGTATTCCACAACGGTTTTTTTCGCTTTTCCCAATTTGATCTTATCCGATGGAATCCGACCGGCTTTCATCAGGTTAATCTCGACACGTTCATATCCGATACGTCCGACGATCGTATCGTATTTGGCCGGATAAACCACTTCGCCCGAATATTCTTCCAAGCTATCATACATGCCACTACATGCACTCAGGATGGTGCTTGCCAGCACGGCGATATATATTATTCTGTACATCATATCAATGGTATTTTTTTTATACTACATCGCTAGTCGACCTTTCGGCCGAACAGGGTAATTTCAGACAAACAGTTGGCATCTTCGAGTGTATAGTTTCCGTTGAAACTCTTCACGGCCTCGTACCTAAACCAACGTGTAGGCTTGGTATACTTCGGATCATCGGGGAACATATACGCCTCATCGCCGGCCTCGCCTGCTTGTACAAATTCCAATTCGCTGAGCCCTACCGGCACGGGTATTTTGTGCTGTGAGATGAACACCCACGCATTGGTGTCGTCGTCCCACACGTACATGTTATACATACCGACGTTCTCCCAACGGTAATAATGCCCCCTTTCGATATTGGCCAACCCACCGGAGTGCCGTTGGACAGTAACAATACGGCTCAATTCGTAATATCCGCCCAAATCGATAATGAAATTCCATGGCATGTTACCATCTGCCGTCCGGCCTGTGCGGCCACGGCTACTGGTGTGCATGAAATTGAGGTTGTCGCCATGATCAATGATGCCGTCGATCACCTTGGACGATCGTCCTTCGAGGCCATCGCCGAAGACCATAGGTACACCTCCGATACTGTCGTTTGCATCCGGCAACATCCATTTATCCTTCGGAATTTCGACATCTTCATACAACGACAGCGATCCCTTTTCAATGTATTCCGTGGTATTCCCGAACTGGTCTTCCACCCGCACACCGACCACGACGGGGTCATTGGGCGACAGGTAAAGATCATTGATGAAGCGCCGGTCTGCAGGGAGGTTGGAAGAAAACACTGTCGTTAACTGCCGGTCCTGCCCGTCGAGCCGGAAACGATAATCCACATACACGTTTACGTTCTGCTCGAGCTCGTTAGTCCAATCGATAAAAAACGAACTGAATCCGGGCTTAACCGATATGGATGCCGCTACGCGGCTGAAAGCAGGTTCCAGCGGGGTGACCGATACGACTACCGGTGCCGAGCGGTTGCCCGAGCGATCCACGGTATACAGGGTAACTTCATGGGGCTCCGTGCTCCCAAAACCGTATACGTCTATCGAGTCGACAAAGTACGATGCGGAGAAGGTATACGGCTTACCGTTCTTTGCGGTATAGACCGCCTCCACCTGCAAGAGGTCTTCATCAGCGGGCAGGTTATAAAAAAAGCGCGCGCCACCGTATAGCGGCTTTTGATCGGTAATCGTTACTTTACCCGGCGGTACGTCGTCGGTAACGTGGCTTGCAAAGCGGTTTTCCTCCTTGCAGCTTACGGATATCAGCACCGCCATGACCATGATCATAAATATTCTAATCTTCATATCGCTCCTTGTGTTGGGGGATGGTTACCATCCCGGATTTTGGATTAAGTTTCCGTTCGTATTCAATTCGTTCAGATCAATTGGCCAGAGGTAATCGGTTATGGTAAACCGTCTAGCCTGCTTCGCCTCGAGCACAAAGAAGGTCTCGCCGGTCGACCCGGTATGCGTCCATCCCCATACCGGCGAGGAAAATGCTGCCACGGCGCGCTTATGCCGCCACATGTCCCAGAAATGCTGACCTTCAAAGGCGAGTTCAACCGAACGCTCGTCGAGTATGATATCGCGCATCCCCTCTTTCGTGGTGTGCTTATTTACCGATTTGGCTAACGTAGCATCAGACCAAACCGTTTCCACTTTCGGAATGCCCGCCCGCTCGCGTACCTTATTGATGGAAGTATACACCTCTTGGCTGGGGCCACTGTATTCATTGAGCGCTTCCGCCTTCATCAAGTATAGGTCGGCCATCCGCACAATGGGATAAGGGAAACGGATCACCCGTTGCCAGGCATTTGACTGCGACTCCGGATGCACCAGCTTCTGAATACCTATACCGGTGGTGAGGAAGTCGGTAGCATGCGTCGACGAATTGTACCCACCATCCGCGCCGTTATACATCATCGTGTTGATCCGAACGGTATGTGCCCGCCAAAACCCGCCGGTTATCCCCAGATTCGCATAGAAGCGGGGCTCCCTATTGAGGTAGAGGTTGATGGTCTCAGCACCCGGTTGCATAATGCCATTCAACTCCGCATAGGCGGGATCAAGAAGGCCTGGCGTCCGGGTCAACTCGTGCATAGTATTGGTGTTGAAGGAAAGGTCCTCATCAATAGGAAGTCCGTTGCGGGTATAGTAGCGTTCGGTCATCCGGTAGGTCGCCGCCATCCATTGCCACGAATAAGCCGCCGTATTGATAACGCCATCGCCATAGCCAGCGGGTAACCGGATATTGGTTGAGTGGGCCAGTTCGCCCTGATTATAATAGTCGTGATTGGAATATCCCCACACCAGTTCCCGGTTCCACGGGTCGCATACCACCATCCGCAGGTCATAGAGCGTCTGCATGTTCTCGCGGTTAGCGTCGAACGCGGCCCGATCATAAATAAACGGCTCTCTCTCAAAGCGGTAAAGGCCTAGTCCATTCCGTTCACAAAGTGCGATGGATTCGTTGATGGCGTCGAGTGCTTGTTTCCACTTTTCGCTATCGTATTGCAGCGAAAAGAACGGCTGGCCATCATGGTCCACAAAATCGCCGAAGTACTCCTGGTTACCGTTAAAGAACGGACTCGCCCGGAAAAACAAGACGCGGGCCTTGATCGCCATCGCGGCTACCTGGTCTACCTGGCCCATATTGCTTTCTGTGGACCGTTCGGGTAGGTTCGGAATTGCTTCATCCATCCGGGCGAGAATAAAGGCAAAGCAATCCTCCACTTTTGACCGCGGCAGGAAAAGCTCGTCTTTCGTCGCTTCAGGCGTAATCATGGCGGTCGGCAGCACGATTGGACCATACTGTTGGACCAAAAGGAAGGCATAGTATCCTTTCAAAAAGGTTACTTGCGCGCTCCATTCGCGCTTTTCCTGATCGCCCATGTCGCGCACCAAGCCAATATTCTCGAGAAATACGTCACATTGCCGCAGACCTTCATAAAGGCTCTTTGCCCCTTGGGTACCTGACCAAGTGCCGAGCTGCGGATTTGTCACGCTCTGCAGGCCGCGCATGATACGGATGGCCCGCATATCGCCGGTTGCATTGTTAAGATCCAGCCGCCCTACGAACTCATCGCCCAACGTCCAGGTGGTCAACGCGGTATTGTCCATCCGCGGGATGTAACTGTAAACCCGCGCCAACGCTTCATAGGCGGTCTCCCGCGTATCAAAAAGATCTTTGAGGGTCATCGTATTGTCTGGTACCACATCGAGGTACTTGGAACAAGACGGGGCCAATAGGGTTATGAGCACCGAGAGCCCCACTATTGAAAATTTCTTCATCTTTATAACAATTAAAGCGATAACTGAATTCCTATATTAAACCGTTTGTTTGGTGGATAACGCAACCCGCGTCTGCCCATCTCCGGATCCCAGAGTTTGAAGCTGCTAACCACCCAAGGGTTCTCCATCGTCACGTAAATTCGGGTACCTTCACCCAGGCCGATGCGTTGCAACCCTTTGGGGCTGTAGCCCAGTTCTACGCTTTTCAGACGCATAAACGACCCGTCGCGCAGCCACCATGACGACTGCTGTAGGTTGTTATTGATCGGTGTGGTGGAAAGACGTGGCCAGAAAGCGTGTACATCAGGATCGGTTTCCGTCCAATAATCCCGCGCTACCACCTGCAATGCATTCCTGCGGCTCACGAAGGGGGCAATGCCCTCATCGTTATCATTCCCGCCACCCACACCGGGGTTGATGAAGAACGACACCCGGTCATTGCCTTGAAAGAAGAACGAGAAATCGAACCGCTTAAAACCCGCAGACAGACCGAATCCATACTGGATTTCCGGCACCCAGGGAAATCCGATGGGTACCTGATCATTGCCGTTGATAACGCCATCGCCATTGACATCCTTGTATTTGATATCACCGGCCATATACTCACCGAAGTCCTGTCTCGGCGAATTGGCAATTTCCGCTTCATCGACGAATAGCCGTTCCGCTACCAGCCCCCACTGCTGGTTGATGTTATGGCCGAGTCGGCTGAGGTATTTATCCGCGTAATCGCGTTCGTCGAGTTCCAAGTACTCATTGGTGGCGTAGGTGAAGTTGGCCCTGCCATTCACCCATAGTTCGTTGTTAAAGAAATGTTGGTAAGTGATAGACCCATCGAAGCCCTGCGACATCGCCTTCCCCACATTGCCGCTGATGCTGGCTTCGAGGCCAGCAGTAGCGGGGAAGTTCTGCCTGACCATATAGATATTACTCCGGATGTCGCGGAAGAAATCGCCTTCCAGCCGGAGCGCATCGTTTAACAAGCCGAGCTCGATGCCGAGGTTATACTTTTCTGACACCTCCCAGGTAATATCCGAATTAGCATACCGGTTGATGAAGTAGCCGCTGTAGGCGTTCATGAAGTTAGTGCCCCACCGGTAGCCGTTGGATCCGCCGATGCCAATGTCGGACAGGTAGAAGAACCGTCCGGCACGATCGGCGATGGCATCGTTGCCGACGAGCCCCCAGGTAGCGCGGAGCTTCAAGGTGCTGAACACGCGCCTAGCCGGTTCGAAAAAGCGTTCATTGGAGACCATCCAGCCCCCACCAAAGGAGGGGAAAAAGCCATAGCGTTTCGCTCCGTCGAATTTTTCCGACCCGTTATAGCCGTAGGCAAATTCGAAGAAATAACGGTCGTCGTAGCCGTAGGTTGCGCGTCCGGAGTTACCCATGTTGCGTTCCGGTAACGTTTCGTAAATAGACGTACTATTACCGCCAGTCAACAGCTTCTCTTCCATCATTCCGACGGTCATCAGGCTTACATTATGTTTCCCGAACGCTCTGTCCCAATTGAAACGTCCTTCGAAATAATAGTGCCCATCGGCGTTTCGACCGGGATCCACGTTGCCAAGGAATACGGACCCCGAGTTGGGGTTCAGCTCATACAGCGTGTAGTCTCCAGTTACCTGGTTATAATCCTGCAACGAGTAGAAAAATGGCGTGTAGGTACGTCTGCTCGAATAAAGTCCCCAGATGTTGGCCGAAACACGGCCTTGGAATTTCAACCCTTCAGTAAGGAAATCCAAATCCTGCATCAGCGTGGCCTGGGTGGTCAATCGGCTTTCGTTTCGGTCTTCGTACCCGCGCACCATAGATGCATAGGGGTTGGGCTTCATGCCGCCATCCACCCATGTATTACCGAAGAGGGTATGGGTAGCAAACTGGTTTTTTGCGTCGGGCTCGTACACGGCCGGAAAATCCACCGGATTGCTTTGCATGATTTGATGAAAAATACCTGTGGCCGACTCCCAAGGACCGTTGTAGCGCTCAAATTGCCCTGTAATACGGGTATCAAGCGTGGTCGTTGGCGTCAATTTAAATACCACGTTCGAACGGATGAATGCCCTGTTGATATCGATATTGTTATTGAAATTATTCCGGTTGTCTACCTTCAGCAGTCCGGATTCCTTCTCCCAGCCGGCCGACACGTAATAATTGGCCACCTGGCCGCCGCCAGAAAGGTTGACATTCGCCTTCGTGTTATTGGTCGACTTATTGAATAAGGTTTCCTGCCAATCGATATTCGGGAAGAGCATGGGATCTACCCCGTCTATCGTCGATTGGATCTGCTGCTGCGAGTAAAATGCCCCCAGCAGCGGGTCACGTGTCATCCGAGCCTCGTTGTACAGCCGCATGTACTCGACCCCATCGAGCAGTTTGGTCATTTGCACGGGTGTGGTGACGTTGAAGTCGACGCGGGCGTTCACCTGCACCGGCCCTTCGCGGCCCGATTTAGTAGTGATCATCACGATGCCGTTGGCTCCCCGGGCACCATAAAGCACGGTGGCTGACGCATCTTTCAGGATGGAAAAGCTCTCGATGTCGTCCGGCCGTAACCTTGCCAGCGCGTCGGTAGATGCCTCAAAACCATCGATCAGTATAAGCGGCGAGGTCTGGTAACCAAACGTCGTTACCCCGCGAATAAAGAACTGTGCGTTGTCGGCACCGGGTTCTCCCGTGGTCTGGAACGAGATCATGCCCGGTATACGGCCGGCAAATGAGCTCGTTAGATTAGAAGACGGAATTCGCAGATCAGAAGCTTTTACCGTGGTGATAGAACCTACCACGCTCGACTTTTTCTGGGTACCAAAAGCTACCACCGTGACTTCATCCAGCTGGCTTTGGTCATCATACAAGAGGATCTCCATTACATTGCGGTTTCCTACCGCCTCTTTCGCAGGCAATTTGCCCACAAACGAGAATACCAACGTGTCGCCGACCGCGGCATCAATGGCAAACTCACCGTTAGGGTCGGTCTGCACGGCCATGGCCTTTCCTTGTACCGATAGGCTCACCCCAGCCAGCAACGACCCGTCGCTGGCATCTTTGACCACTCCCGATACGCGCTTGGTCTGGGCTAAGCTCACAACGTGCATCAGCAGTAAAATAAAAATTCCAATAATTTTCATAATGTCATATAAAAGGTTGTTAAAAAAATGTTCTTACCACGCCCGAATTGTCCTACTGACGGTGTAACCCGCACAATCACGGTAGGGTTTAAGTGTTCAGGCTTATAAAAGTCTATGGATCATCTATTTCATACGCTATTCATTATCAGGTTTAACATCGCTTACAGGCCTTCCTATTTCCCCGGCTTCCGACCTATGGCATAAAAAATTCCACCCCGCACATGTTCTAGGAAATGCTTATCCGCATAACACTCCTCCCCATGCCCCAATGCCGTGTAGAACATCCGCCCACCCTCAAACGGCTTATACCAAGAGATTGGGTGGTGATCGGGGTGCCGGCCGCCATGGTAGGTACCTTCATCCACGGTAAGCAAGAGGTTAAATTCCTGATCCACCCAACGAAAGTTGTACCATTCTTCAAAATGCGTCCATTTACGGGGCAATTTACAGGTGGAGATATGGGTGGTATCGTGCACGATGAGGGTCGCCGGCTGCGGTTCGGGATGCCCGGCGAAGTATGCGCCCACAAACCGCCCGAACCAATCCCATTCATACTCTGTAGTGGACGCGCCATGGATACCCACAAAACCGCCGCCTCCGCGTATGTAATCGCGGAAGGCATCTTGTTGTGATTCATTGAATACGTCGCCGCTTGAATTTAGGAAGATAACCGCCGCATATTCTCGGAGTTTATCCGGGCGGAACCACTCGGAATCTTCCGTGGCATCCGCACGGATGCCATTTTGTTCGCACAGCTTGCTGATGGCTACGATACTCACTTCCGTAGACTCGTGCCTGTAATCGAGTGTTTTGGTAAAAATCAATACTTTCTCATTGGGGTCATTTCCGGCGCTGAATACCGGCACACTCCACATGAGTCCGAATAGGCATATAGCCATCAAACATTTACTGATCATCTTTTCCTCCAATATTTGTTGTATAATGCATTTTATGTCTATAGATTGCCCCATCATGGCTCGGTTGCCGCTTTCAGGTATGTTAAAATGGATGCCGCTTGCGCATCGGTTAACACCCCTTTGAAACTGGGCATACCGTTTTCCTGCCGGCTTCCGCTCATCAGGATCGCGTCGAACGCGTCCGCCACACGGACTTTCAGCGGCAGCAGCGACGGTGCACGACCACCGTCGTGGCATCCCGCACAATAGGTGTAAAACAACTCCCGCCCTTGCTCCACCGCCTCACGCGGTAAGGAAGAGCGGTCTACGGCAGGCACCAATTTCTCGCGGCGGTTCAGCAGGGGTCTGTGGGGTACTGGTCCACCATCCAGCTTAAAAGCCACAATCCGTCCCTTATTGCCGTATAGGTAGTCGGCGTTGGTTTCTTGGTCGCCATTTACACCGGCCATCACCGCTACGTATTGCACGCCATCTACCTTATAGGTCATGGGGGCTGCCACCATGCTGGTACCCACATCGATGTTATGCAGTTCGTCGCCGGTGGAGGCATCGAACACACGCAGGTGTCCATCGATCCCTCCCTGGAAGACCAGTCCGCCCTGTGTGGTCATCACGCCGCCGTAGCGACGATCAAAGCGCCAGGTGTCCATCCGGTATTTCAGCGGCACTTCCCATACCACTTCGGCCTTTACGGGGTCCCACGCTTTCAGGAACGAGCGCGGGGAAGCGTCGGGTTCACCCCGGATGATGTCCTCGATCGGGGGCCAATCGTTGGGGAAGGACGCGCTATCGCGTACTGCCCGGAAGGAAACGCCGGTATTCCACCCTTTTTCCCGCACCTGGAAGGGTGCATTGACCAAGCTGTATACCTGCCCTGCTTCGTTGGTGGGGATGTAGACCAGTCCCGTTTCGGGATTGAACGCCATGGGCTGCCAGTTATGGCCGCCCTGGCTACTGGGAAACACCAGTTGAGGCCCCTTACTGTAGTCGCCCTTACCGGTTTCTACCGGCTTACCTGTTGCGAGGTCGACGTGGCTTGCCCAATTGACATATACGTACGGCTCGGCCGATAGCAGCTCGCCCGTTTCGCGGTCCAGCACGTAGAAGAACCCATTCTTAGGTGCTTGCATAATCACTTTCCGCTTCTTGCCCTCAATAGGCAGCTCCGCGAGGATCATTTTCTGAGCGGTGGTATAGTCCCAGTTATCGGCGGGGGTTGTCTGGTAGTGCCACACCAGCCGACCATCGTCGGGGTTGATGGCTAGGATACAATTCAGGAAGAGGTTATCGCCGCCGGCAGGGCTACGTAAATCCCTGCTCCAGGGCGCCCCGTTGCTGGTGCCCACATAGAGGAGATTCAGCTCCGGGTCGTAGGCCATTCCGTCCCACGCCGTCCCGCCGAGCCCGTTATCCCATACGCTGTTGGGGTCCCACGTTTTCGCCGCCATTTCCAGCTCGGGGTGCTCGAACCCTTTTGCCGGGTCTCCTGGCACGGTATAGAAGCGCCACGCCAGTTCACCGGTACGATAATCGTACGCAGAGATATAGCCCCTGGCATTATATTCTGCGCCACTGTTACCGATGATGACCAGGTTTTTCGCGATATAGGGCGCTCCGGTACTGGAGTAGCCCTTGCTTCGGTCGACGATCGCGTCGGCCTTCCATACTTCGGCGCCGGTTTCGGCATCCAGGGCATACAGGTAACCATCGAGTGACCCCACGTATACCATGCCCTTCCACACCGCCACACCGCGGTTCGGGCCGCCGCAACAGTGGTTATCGAACGTCTCCGGCGCCACGTCGGGTGTAAACGACCACCGCAAGTCGCCTGTCGCGGCATCGAGCGCATACACGTTGCCGCGGTTCCCAGAGGTGAACATCATGCCATCTACCATCACCGGGGTGGCCTGAAAAGCGGTCGCGAAATCGATATCATAGTGCCAGGCAAATCCTAGTCGGTCCACGTTGCCCTTATCAATATCCGCTAGGGGCGAATAATACGATTGTTTATAATCCCTTCCTCCGGTCAGCCACGATTCAGGTTCACGGTCGGCATCTATCAACCGTCTTTCGGTTACATTCCCTATTTTCCCCTCAGGATTCGACCCATTGGACGATAAACAGCCCACGAATGTACTCAATAGCGGCAGGATCAACAATGGCGTTAAGACTTTTAGGTTCTGGCTTCTCATTGTTCCTTTTTTTGGTGTTTCTTGATCATTTCCAGCAACTCCGCCACAGCGCTTTCCGCGTATATGGCGTCGTTGATATTTGCATCTACTTCGATGACACGGATGGACGGATTCAGACGGTCTTTCAACGCATCGACAAACGACTGATTGGCCACCGGGTCCCAGAACACTTGGGGTTCTTGCTTTTCGTTGACCGAATCGAGCATCGAGTATCCCTTCATCGGGATGAGGAACCGGATTTCTCCCCTAGCGGCGTTCGCCTTTTCGGCGAAAATCTCGCCCATTTGGCGATTTTCTTCCGGCGTGGTCCGCATCAGCGTAACATTTGGATTCCACTGGTAGAACAAACGGTCTTTATAACGCGGATCGACCGTTTCGGGGCTCCCAAAATTACACATATCGATGCAGCCCGGGGCGATTAGGTGCGGAATGCCTACCATACCTGGGGCGTCTAGTCGCGATGTACCTGCGTCAAATACGCCGCCGCAAAGTGTGTCGGCCCATTCCGTGGTGGTGAGATCCAGAACCGCGTCGATAAATCCGTCCTTGACGAGCTTTTCCATCATCCGGCCACCGGTCCCGGTGGCATGGAACACCAACACATCGAACCCGGCCGTTTCCAGCATGGCCCTGCACCGGTCGATGCATATGGTCGTGTTGCCGAACATGGTGGCCGCAACTACGGGTTTATCCTTTCTAACGGCGACCTCCGTTTGGAGCATTCCCACCAACGCCGCAACCGCTTGAGTGAGAAACACCCTACTAATGGGGTTGATGCCTGAGATATCAGTGAGTGCGGGAAAGAGCAGGATATCACTGATGCCAAGATAAGGCGCCACATTGCCAGATGCCACAGTCGAGATGCATACTTTCGGAAGCCCAACGGGCAGGCCGCGCATGGCTGCGGTAACGATGTTGGTGCCGGCCGTGCCCCCCATCCCGATGATGGCATCGAACCCTTCCTTAGCGTATAATTGTTCGATGACGGCGGCGACTCCCTTTGACACGACGGCGATGGCCTTCCCGCGGTCGTTTGCTGCACGGAGTGTCTCCAAGTCTGATCCGCCGGCCGTGACGACTTCCGCTGCCGGAACATCGATCCGGAACAGATCGGTGGCTTTCATGATACCGGTATTGATGGTTACCACATGGTAACCCGGAATCGCCTGCAGTTGATCGATCAGGAATTTATACTCGGCGGCCTTGGTGTCGAACGTACCAACGACCGCGATCCGCTTAGGCATGCTTGGCCTCCTTCCTCCCCAGGGTCATCTGATTAAATTTACGAACCTGATCTGTTATCGCGGTTTCCGTAGGTAGCCGTTCCATCGAACTGGCACCGTAAAAGCCGTCGACTCCATGCACGCGGTCCAGTATAAACTGGGCATCTTCCGGCTGCGCTATGGGACCTCCATGGCACAGCACGATGATCTCGCTGTTTATATGCTTGCAGGTTTCAACGATGGCTTGAATTTCCACGACACATTCCTCTAAACTTTTTGCGGTTATGGCCCCGATCTTACCTGTAGTGGTTAGCCCCATGTGTGCCACGATGATATCGGCACCCGCTTCCACCATCAAACGGGCTTCTTCCACGTTGAACACGTAAGGTGTGGTTAAAATATCCAGATTATGGGCGGTATGAATGCATTCCACTTCCTTCTGAAATGACATCCCTGTTTCTTCTAGGTTGGCCCTGAAACTGCCGTCGATTAGCCCTACTGTCGGGAAATTCTGTATTCCTGCAATTCCCATTTCTTTCAGGTCTTTCAGGAAGGACGTTCGCAACATAAACGGATCTGTGCCACATACGCCGGCGAGTATGGGGGTATATTCAACCGCCGGCAGGATTTCATACGCCATCTCTTTGACCACTTCATTGGCGTTTCCGTAGGGTAGCAATCCCGCTAGCGATCCCCTCCCCGCCATTCTGTAGCGGCCGGAGTTATAAATTACGATGAGGTCGATACCCCCCGCTTCTTCACATTGAGCGGATATGCCCGTTCCCGCACCCCCTCCAATGATGGGTTTCCCCTCAGCAATTTTCTTTTTAAACTTTGCAATAATTTCCTGTCTGGATAATTCGTTCATGGTATTCGATTTACAATTCCCACACCTAAAGGCAAACTCCATTCCGATTCCACCACTGAAAAATAATATTCAATCAAACACCTTATTTACAGTTGATTAAAATTTAAATTTATTTCTGATTGAATGCATGGCACTTCCAATTTCAAATTATTTCGTTACCTTTGGAAACAGTATTGTAACCCTAGTAACTATTAAAAACTGCATACTCCATGCCGTCACTGAAACAGTTGGTACAAACAGGATCGAAACCAGCCAGCCCGATCATTTCGGTGGTTGCCGGAAATGGCCGAGTGGCCAAATCGTCCATTTCTTCGGGAGCGGACCTTATCATTGCATTAAATGCCGGACTATACCGCCATATGGGGTACGGGTCACTTACCTCATTCATGCCTTTTCACAATTCCAATGACCAAACCGAAGAATTGTTGCGACGGCATATCCTTCCCCATACAAGCAATGTCCCGGTCGTTGCCGGCATATTTTCGTCGGATCCCACACGACCGTTAGCTGCGCGGTTGGCCCGGCTGAAGGAATTCGGCGTGGAAGGTGTAACCAACTGGCCTGCAATTGGTTTTTTTGACGGTGCTTTCCGCGCCCATTTGGAAGACGCTGGGTTAGGTATTGCCAGTGAAATTGAAATGCTTAAACAGGCGAAGAAACGAGGTTTTGTTACCTTTGGCTTTGTTCTGTCGGCCGATGACGCCTACGCGTTTGCGAAGAGTGGCGTAGACGCGCTTATCCTCAACGTGGGTATTACCTCTGAGCTCGAAGATATCATTGAAAAACGCAATCAGTTACAACTGTCGATTACGAAAGGGAAAGAGATGCTGGCCAGCGCACACAAGTCGGGCAATAAACCTTTCTCACTCGTATATGGAGGCGCAATCACCGAGCCGGAAGATTTTGCTGCATTTCTTGACCAGGTGCCAATTGACGGCTATGCCGGCGGGTCTGCGTTTGAGCGCTTCCCGCTAAGCGAAGTGATCGATACGCGGGTAGGGAGTTTCAAGGATGTTATTTTGTATCATCTCGGGAAAAGCCGCCATGCTAAATTCGGACAGTTAATCGGCTCTTCCAAGGCGATGAAGGACCTGTTCCAACTCATTCAAAAAATAGCTCCCTACGATGTGAACGTTTGTATCGATGGAGAATCAGGCACCGGAAAAGAACTAGTAGCCACACAAATTCACGCGCTCAGCCCAAGAAAGGAAAACCCATTCATCACCGTTAATTGTGGGGCAATTCCTGACACGCTGATAGAAAGCGAATTTTTCGGATATGAGAAAGGCGCATTCACTGGCGCGGTATACCAGAAACCGGGAAAATTTGAACTCGCGGATAAAGGCACGCTCTTTCTCGACGAAATTGCCGACCTGAGCCTGCATGCCCAAGCGGCGTTACTCCGTGTTATCCAGCAAGGGGAAGTGGTCCGTCTGGGTGGCCAAAAGCCCATTTCAGTTGATGTACGGATTGTATGTGCATCCAACCAGAACCTAGCAAAATTGGTCCAGGAAAATAAATTCAGGGTCGATCTCTATTTCCGGCTCAGTGCGATTGTCATTAAACTCCCACCATTGCGGGATCGAAAGAGTGATATTCCGTTATTAGTGGCCAACCAGTTAGACAAGCTCTCCCTGAAGTTCGACAAGAAATTCGTAGGAACAACCGCTGCTTTCATGGAACGGCTTAAAGCGCATTCCTGGCCCGGCAATGTCCGAGAGCTTGAGCAGGTGATTACCCGGCATGCTATCATTGAAGAGAAACCCGTCCTGGAAGGAGACCCGACGTTATTGCCTGACCTTGTCGATACGCCGACCACCGGCCCGTTTAACAAAAGCCGTGCAGCCCGGATCGCGCTGGATGAGGCGAGACAAAACAAAACGAAGGCGGCGGCGGCGTTAGGTATTAGCCGAAAAACACTTTATCAGTGGCTGAACTCGGGCGACGGGTCCGTATAACGGCAGGTAACAGTGCCCGGAAGCATGATGAAGTGCGCTCGAGGTACAAGAGGGCCAGAAAGGTCCGATTGCAGTAAATGTAAAATTAATTTAATTGATTTCCACATAGATTGTAGAAGCCGCCCTCAAAATCAGGGCGGCTTTTTTGTTGATGAAAGTTAGTACTTAATAATAGATTTTATTGTGCGGGTTCACTCCATTTTCCGGGCTCGCTTTAATCTATTCTTCCATTTTTTATAGTCCACTTTCATACAATACCCGCAAGGACGATAATGATTTTGTTGTGCTTCCTGCTCGGATATAAAGAAAACCCTGTTTTCTCTTTTCATTCTTTTCCCCGAAGCACACGTTAACACACCGTAAATTTTCAGCTTGCTGTTACCGCTTAAACGGATTTCCCTGCTTCGGATTTTGTTTCTTAATTCACTATCCGAAATT
>Ga0079224_100001246_pt1 | contig 28724 bp, 23 predicted proteins | sample Stecom2015_FD_80414 | JGI IMG/M metagenome (GOLD analysis project Ga0079224, IMG submission 80414) | Agricultural soil microbial communities from Utah to study Nitrogen management - Steer compost 2015 | ecosystem: Environmental > Terrestrial > Soil > Agricultural land | place: USA: Utah... | reverse complement strand
TGCCCCAGGCAGTCGACGTGGTGCTCGACCCGTCCCGGCGCCCCTCCCCGGCCCGCCACCGGGTGCGAGCAGGACGCAGCCACACCGAGTTGTTCGAGGAGTACCTCCGTGAGCGCGACGCCCACGACGAGCGCGTGGTCGCTCTGTTCACCGAGCTGTTGGGAGAGGCCCATGAGGCCTAGCCGTCTGGTGGTGGAGGGCTTCGCCCCCTTCCGGGAGAGAGTCGAGGTCGACTTCTCGGACCTGGAGTTGTTCGCCCTCACCGGGCCCACCGGGGCAGGAAAGAGCTCGGTCATCGACGCCATCACCTTCGCCCTCTACGGCAGTGTTCCCCGCTACGGCAAGGCGGCGGTCAGACCCGTGGTGTCACTCGGGAAAGCCGAGGCCAAGGTGCAGCTCGACTTCGAGGTCGAAGGTGGCGCCTACACCGTCGTCCGAGTCGTGCGGATCAACAAGCAGGGGGGAGCCGTCCAGGCGGAGGTGAGGCTCGAGACCGACGATGGCGAGGTGCTCGCCTCGGGGCCCGACGAGACGACGGCCGCCGTGGAGAGGCTCGTCGGGCTCGGGATCGACCACTTCACCCGGTCGGTCGTCCTCCCACAGGGCCAATTCGCCGCGTTCTTGCACGACACCCCGGCCGGACAGCAGGAGCTGGTCAAGGCGCTGCTCGATATGGGAGTGCTCGACGTCGTCCGCGGGCTCGCCACCGAGAGGGCGAAGACGGCGAAGGCCGTCGTCGACCAGGCCCAGGCTCTGGTCGAGCAGCTCGCCGACGCCACCGATGAAGCCGAAGACGCGGCGCGCCGTCGAGTCGCCGACCTCGAGGAGCTCGTCGAGCCCGTGGCGGCGGCCGAGGACTCCATCACCGAAACCCAGGCTCTCGTCGCCTCGCGTGAGCAGGAAGTCGCCGTCCTCGAAGAGCGCGCCCGCCTCCTCGGCGCCGCCGAGATCCCCGGCGGCATCTCCGAGCTGACCGCCTCGGTGGCCGATCTCGACGAGCAGGTCCGTCGGGCCGAGGAGCAGCTCGGTGTTGCCCGCGCCGATTTCGAAGCCATACAGGCGGAGGCGGCGGGCCTGCCGTCGGCAGAGTCGTTGGCCAATGCCGTCCAGGCCCACGAACGGCTCCGGGCCCTCACCGCCAAGATCGAGTCGATCGACCTCGAATTTCTCGAGAGGGAGGTGGCGGAAGCGCATGCCGCGGTGGAAGCCAGCACCTCCGAGCGCGACGCGGCGGCTTCCGAGCTGGAGGAGGTCCGCAGCCGTCACGCCGCCCACGCCCTGGTCGAGGGAATGTCGAAAGGGGACCCTTGCCCGGTCTGCGAACAGCCCCTCCCGACGGACCCGCCCCGGCCGCCGGCGGGCCTGGACGAGAAACGCCGAGCCTTGGAAGCCGCCGAGGCGAAGATCGTCGAAGCCCGCGAGCTCCATCGACGAGCCGAAGCCGCTCTCGCCGAGGCGAAGGCCACGTGCGCCGCAACCTCCGAGGCCATCGAGGCGGTCCGAGAGGACCTCGCCGGGTTCCCCGCCGAGGACGAGCTGGCCGAGGTGGTCGCCGCCCGCCAGGCCATCGACGAACGCCTCGTCACCGCCTCGGCCACCCTGACGGAGCGACAGGAGGCGGCAGAGCAGTGCCGCCAGGCGCGCAAGGCGGTGGACGAGCAGGTCGAGAAGGCGTGGGAGGGGTTCTCCGCCCTCCGCGACCGGCTGGCGGTCCTCGGGCCGCCGCCCGCGCCCCGCGACGACCTCGCTGCCGCCTGGCGAGGTCTCGTGTCGTGGGCCCGCGAACAGCGGGAGGCGCTCACGGAGCGGCTCGTCGAGGCTAGAGCAGCCGTCGAGGACGCGACCGCCGCGGCCGAGAAGCAACGCGACGAGCTCGAACGCCGGCTGGCGGACGCCGACGTCGAGGGCACCGGACCGGCCTCCGCCCGGCTCGCCGCCGCCCTGGCCACGGCCCAAGCCGACCTGGCTCGCATCAACGAGCGGTGCGAGGAGCGTCGGCGACTGGAGGCGGACATCGCCCGGCGGAAGGAAGAGGAAGCGGTGGCGTCGGCTCTGGCGAACCACCTCAGGGCGAATCGGTTCGAGGCGTGGGTCTTGGCCGAGGCGCTGGCGACGCTCGTCGACGGCGCCAACCAGCTGCTCGCCGATCTCACTGGCGGCGTCTACTCGCTGGCGCTGGACGACCGCCGCATCGAGGTGGTAGACCACCGCAACGCCGACGAGCGACGTCCGGTGAAGAGCCTTTCCGGGGGAGAGACGTTTCTCGTCTCCCTGGCCTTGGCCCTGTCGCTCGGCGAGCACCTGTCGAACCTGTCCGAGCGGGGCGGCGCCCGTCTCGATGCCATCTTCTTGGACGAGGGATTCGGCTCGCTCGATGCCGAGACACTCGAGACCGTGGCGGTGGTCGTCTCCGAGCTCGCCTCCCGAGGGCGAATGGTGGGAGTCGTCACTCACGTCAAGGACCTGGCCGAGCAGATGCCGGTCCGGTTCGAGGTGAGAGTCGGGCCTGGCGGCAGCACGATCCACAAGGTGGCGGCATGACCCGGACGCGAGGTGGGGCGGCATGAAGTTCCGGTGGGAGGGCGGGGCGATATGAGATTTGCAGTCGCCCAGTGGGCTCCCGAGTACGGCACGCCCACCGAGCTCGACGAGACCACGGGACGGGTGGAAGTGGGCATCGAGGTGCCCGCCGGGGAGTGGCGCGGCCTCGTGCCCGATGTCGAACCGGTCGAAGATGTGTTGTTCATCGACGGCGTCCGGCGGGTCGACGCCAACTTGTGGATCGAACAACCCCAGGGCAGGCCCGCACTCGGCCTGGCGGCTACCTATGCCGCCGGTGCCGTTCGCTCCAACGGCACCGCCGAGATCGTGGCGGCGAAGGTCGAGAGGGGCCTGTTCACGTCGGCATCGGCCGAGGACATCGTCACCACCTGTGGCACCTACTCGGTCAAAGCCACCAGCGGCCAGACCCCCGAGGAACTGTGGCTGGGTATCCAGCACCGGATGGGTGAGTTGGAAGGCGCCGTCGCGGCGGAGCAGGGGGGAGCGGCGCTGGTCGTCGCCGACGGACCCTTGTCCCACCACCGCCACGCCGAAGGCGCCGTCGGGCGCGTGGTCGGCTACGTCAAGCGGGAGCACGTCGAGTATCTCCCGAGCGAGTTGTGGGACGTCAAGTACGGGCTCGGGGTGGGGAGAAGGACGCCGTTGTTCGTCACCCCCACGTCCTGGTCCCGCTACTCCTGGTACCTGCGCCTCGCCATGGGAGCCGGTCCGGTGGAGGGACTGGTCCGTTGCGAGGTGAGCGGCGACATGGAGGTTGCCGCGGCGGTGCGTCTCGCCGACCAGGTGACGGCCACCCTGCCCCGTTTCGCCTCCGCCCCCCACAAGGACCCCCGGGCCCCGGAAAACCTGTACCCGATCGCCGGCCTGGAGAGGGAGCTGCGCCGCCGGCTGGGCGACCGCGCTCTCATGTATCGGGCGCTGCGCAGCGCCGCCTCCCGCGCCGCCTAGGCCTCCCGGCGGGAGGCCAGCAGGGCGCCGATCGTCACCAGCGCGATGCCGCCGACGGCCAGCGGGTGCACGGCGTCGCCGCGGAAGACGGCGCCGAGGACGAGGGCGACGACTGGGATGCAGTAGGTGATGAACGAGGCGCGGGTGGCGCCGACGCGGCCCGTGAGAGTGCTCATCAGGACGAAGGCCAAGCCCGTTCCCAACACACCCACCGCCAGGGTGGCCAGGAGGGAGGACACGGCGAACTCCGAGCCCCCAACGCCGACCAGGCCATAGGGGAGGACGAAGGCGGTGGCGGCCCACTGCACCCGTGCGATCACCGGGATCGAGCCGTACTTCTGCTGCAGGGGAGCCACGATGTTGGTGGAGAAGGCGTAGCACACGGTGGCCGCCAGGACCAGGACCACTCCCACCAGCGCGGTGCCGCCCCCTTCGGCCGACGGGAGCGAGATGGCGGCGATCCCGGCGAAGCCGACCAGCAATCCGAGCGTCTGCCGTTGCCCGGGCAGTTCCCGCAGGAGGGCGGTCGACACGACCGCGGTGAATATGGGCATGGCACCGTTGAGCATCCCCGCCGCCGCCGAACTGATCCACTGTTGGGCGAGGGGGAAGAAGATCTGCGGCAAGGCGATCCACAGAACCGCCAATGCGATCACTCGGGGCCAGTCGGCACGTTCGATGGAGGAGCGCCGGGCACGAGGAACCAGGGCGAGCGTCCCGGCGCCGAACGCCACCCTCAACAAGGAGACGAGGCCCGGCGTGAAGTGGTCGAGCCCGATCGCCATGAACAGGAACGACGCCCCCCAGATGAGGACGAGCGACAGGAACAGGCCCCAATCCCGAGGGGTGAACGCCTCGCGATTGGTGCCGTGGGAAGTGGAGAGCAGACGATGAGCCCGGGACTCGCTCACCATGGGGGTTCTTGACAGAGCACGGCTGTGAAGGCTAACCATGGCGAGGGCTCCCCGATTCCCGATTATCCGGAGGACGTGTGGGGCGGGGATATGATGGGTCGAGGCCGTTGATCTCGGACGGGAGAGTTCCCGGGTCAGGGGACGCCGAAGGGGCAACGCCGAACGGCGGAAACTCTCAGGCCACAGGACCGTCCGAAGGAGGCGCCGCTGGAGGGCATCGACAGCGGGTGACAGCGTCACCGGGAGCGATCATGTCGACGTACCAGTTCAGCCGCCGCCACATCGGTCTGTCCGCCGAGGCCACCGCCCGGATGCTCGAGTTGCTCGGCGTCGCCTCGATCGACGAGCTCGTCGACCAGGCCGTACCCGCCGGCATCCTCGAACGCCGCGAGCTCGACCTGCCGGCGCCGCTGACCGAACAGGAGGCCCTGGAAGACCTGAGGCGGATCGCGGCGAAGAACGTACGGATGCGATCCCTGATCGGCCTCGGCCACTACGGGACGATCACCCCTCCGGTGGTCCTCCGCAACGTCCTCGAGTCACCCGCCTGGTACACGGCCTACACCCCCTACCAGGCGGAGATCTCACAGGGCCGCCTCGAGGCGCTCCTCAACTTCCAGACCATGGTCGCCGACCTGACCGGTCTCGACATCGCCAACGCGTCGCTCCTCGACGAGGGCACGGCGGCGGCGGAAGGCATGGCCATGGTGCGCAGGATCACCCGCCGTGACGGCCGGTTCCTGGTCGACGCCGACTGTCATCCCCAGACCATCGCCGTCGTGGAGACGCGTGCCGAGGCGGTGGGCGTCGACACCGAGGTGGTGGACGTCGCCGCCACCGACTCGTTCGAGGGCGTCGTCGGAGTCCTCGTCCAGTATCCGGGTTCGAGCGGCGCGTTGGTCGACCTGGCGGAGGTCTGCGAACGCGTCCACGCCGCCGGCGGCATGGTCGTGGCCGCCACCGACCTGTTGGCTTCGGTGGTGCTCGAGCCCGTCGGGTCACTGGGAGCCGACATCGCCGTCGGTTCCGCTCAGCGTTTCGGAGTCCCGTTGGGCTTCGGCGGCCCCCACGCCGGGTTCATCGCCGTCCGCGACGAGCACGTGCGCGCCTTGCCGGGAAGGCTGGTGGGTGTCTCCGAGGACGCCTCGGGACGGATCGGCTACCGTCTCGCCCTCCAGACCCGGGAGCAGCACATCCGGCGGGAGCGAGCCACGTCCAACGTGTGCACCGCCCAAGTCCTCCTCGCCGTCGTCGCCGGGATGTATGCCGTGTGGCACGGCCCGGACGGCCTCACCGAGATCGCCGAACGCGTCCACCGCCTCACCGGCCGCCTGGCTGCTTCCCTCGAGGCGATCGACGGCGTCTCGGTCGCCAACGACCGGTTCTTCGACACGCTCACCGTACGCGCCGACGCCGACGCCGTCGTCGCCGCTGCCCGGGAGAGGGGCATCAACTTGCGCCGCATCGACGACGATCGCGTTGGCGTCTCCCTGGACGAGACCGTCGACGACGAGGTGCTCACGGCGGTGGTGGAATCGTTCGGGGGGACCGAGCTCGTCGAAACGGCGGCAGCCGGGATCCCCGAGGAACTCCGGCGGAGATCGCCCTTTCTCGAGCATCCGGTGTTCAACTCCTACCGCTCCGAGCACGAGATGCTCCGCTACCTGCGGCGGCTCTCCGATCGCGACCTGGCACTCGACCGGACCATGATCCCGCTTGGGTCCTGCACGATGAAGCTCAACGCCACGGCGGAGATGATCCCGATGACGTGGCCGGAGTTCTCCGACATCCACCCGTTCGCTCCGCTCGACCAGGCCGCCGGATACATGGAGCTGATCGACGACCTCAGCCTGTACCTGGCGGAGCTCACCGGTTACGATGCCGTCTCCCTCCAGCCGAATGCCGGGTCCCAGGGCGAGCTGGCAGGTTTGCTGGCGATCCGGGCGTACCACCGCAGCCGGGGCGAGCCCGAGAGGGTGGTGTGCCTCATACCGCAGTCCGCTCATGGCACCAACGCCGCTTCGGCGGCGATGGCCGGCATGCAGGTGGTGGTGGTCGCCACCGACGAGGACGGCAACGTGGACCTCGTCGACCTGGAGGAGAAGGCATCCGCCAACCGGGACCGGCTGGCGGCAGCGATGGTCACCTACCCCTCGACTCACGGTGTGTTCGAGCCGGGGATCGAGAAGCTGTGCGAGATCGTCCACTCCCACGGCGGGCAGGTCTACGTCGACGGCGCCAACCTCAACGCCCTCGTCGGTCTCGCCCGTCCCGGCGACTTCGGAGCCGACGTCGGCCACCTCAACCTGCACAAGACGTTCACCATCCCCCATGGCGGCGGTGGCCCCGGTGTCGGACCGGTGGGGGCCAAGGCGCATCTGGCGCCGTTCCTGCCCAACCACCCCCTCGTCGCCGAAGCCGGCCCGGACACCGGCATCGGGCCGATCTCCGCCTCCCCCTGGGGATCGGCGGGGATCCTCCCCATTCCTTGGATGTACATCCGCATGATGGGCGCCGAGGGGCTGCGCTCGGCCACCGAGGCGGCGATACTTTCCGCCAACTACGTCGCCGCCCGTCTCGACGAGCACTATCCCGTCCTGTACACGGGGCCGGGTGGCCGGGTGGCCCACGAGTGCATCGTCGACCTGCGCCCGCTCACGCGCCGGACCGGTGTCACGGTCGAAGACGTCGCCAAGCGGCTCGCCGACTACGGGTTCCACGCCCCGACCGTCGCCTTCCCGGTTGCGGGCACGCTGATGATCGAACCGACCGAGTCGGAGTCGTTCGAGGAGCTCGAGCGGTTCTGCCGGGCCATGATCTCGATTCGCGAGGAGATCGAGAAGGTGGCCACGGGGGAGTGGCCGAAGGACGACAACCCCTTGAAGAACGCGCCCCACCCCGCCGCCGACGTGATCGGTGACTGGGACCGCGCCTATCCCGCCGAGGTGGCGGCTTTCCCACTCCCCGAGCTGGAGGTCGACAAGTACTGGCCGCCGGTCAGCCGGATCGACGCCGCCGGAGGGGACCGCAACCTCATGTGCTCCTGCCCACCGATCAGCGCCTACACCGAGCCCTCCTCCTGATTCGAACGGCTCACCGCGGGGGAACTTCGGTTAGGTCGACCCTTGACCCGACCGATGATTGCTGGGATCGTTCCGCCAGGACGTGTGCTCACACGCCGATGAAAGGGGTCCGGTGCGGTTCTTCGGCCGTATACGTTTCGGTGACGTAGAGGACGAGCTCGACGTCGCGGTCGAGGTCGACGAAACCCACCTGCACCTCATCTCTGGCGACGAGCCGCTGGGCAGCTGGTGCCTGGCCGACGTCGTCGCCAGCCGGCTGGTCGCCAACGAGTTCGAGATCGATCTCGACGGCGAGAAGGTGGTGTTCCTGGCCGAAGATCAGGTCAACTTCGCCTACGGGGCCGTCCAGAAGATGGCGGAAGGGTGGGCCCGCTACCACGCGATGAACCCGGTGCGGCGGCGGAGGGCCGTCAGCTCGGCGCGCCGGGCGTCCCCTCCCTCCCGGCTGGACGAGGTGCGGCGGGCGCTCCACGAGGCCCGCGACATCCTCGCGTCCCGCACTCCCGATGTGGTGGTCGCGCCGGAAGACGATCCTGCGGCGCCCGCCGCCGTGCCGGAGGTTGCGTCCGGGCCGTCCGACGCCGGGTTCTGGGCGAAGGTGGAGAGGGCCACGGCGCAGGACCGCCAGACCGCGGTCGAAGTCGGCCGAGAGGTCGAGGTGCCGGAGCAGCCCCCCCGCAGCCGCCCGCATCGGCCGGACGCCGGCCATCCGGCGAGACGAGGGGCGGGGCCGGCCGAGGAGGAGGCACCGGTGCCCTGGATCCAGCCGCCCGTCGATGAGACGCCCGCAACGCAGCTGCCGACTCCGCTGCCGCCACCGCCTCGCCCGCAGCCGCCACCGGCTCTGGAGCCGGAGGCCGCACAGGACGGGGAGGACACCGGGCTGCGGGCAGCCATCCGGGCCTTGTTCGGCAAAGGGTCCAAGGCCGTCCACGAGCACAGCTTCGTGGAGAGCACCACCGCGGTCGGCATCGTGCGCCGGGTCTGCCTCGAATGCGGCTACGTTTCGATCGGTGTGGCCGAGCGTGAGGTCTGAGCTGCCCCCGTCCCGAATCCACCCAACCGCCTTCGTGGCCCCCAACGCCACGGTGCGGGGAGACGTGACCATCGGCGAAGGCGCGGTGGTCCTATTCGGTGCCGTCCTCCGCGCCGAGGAGGATCGGGTGGTGGTCGGTCGAGAGACCAACATCCAGGACAACGCCGTCGTCCACTGCGATGCGGGATTCCCCGCTCTGATCGGGGATCGCGTCACGGTCGGTCATGCGGCCGTCGTCCACGGCGCCACCGTCGGCGATGGGTGTCTCGTCGGGATCGGTGCGATGGCACTCAACGGGTCGGCGATGGGTGAGGGCTCCTGGCTGGCGGCGGGCTCCGTGCTGCCAGAAGGCAAGGAGATCCCTCCCTTCACACTGGCCGTGGGCGTGCCCGCCCGGCCGCTGCGGGAGCTCACCCAAGAGGAGATCGAGCGGCAGCGGTCGGGAGTGCAGACCTATCTAGAGTTGCGGGACCTGTACCGCCGCTCCGTCTGACCATGCCGCACGACACGACCCCGGTCATCCTGTCAGGAGGAAGCGGCACGCGCCTGTGGCCGCTGTCGTCTGTCGCCCGACCGAAACAGTTCCACGCCCTGGTGGGAGAAGAGACTCTCATCCAAGCGACCGTCCGGCGCGTGAAGGGCGAGGGCACAGCACCGCCGATCGTCGTGTGCAACCAGGCCCACGTCGCCGAGGTCGTCGACCAGTTGCAGGCCATCGAGTGCCCGCCGTCAGCGGTGGTCGTCGAGCCGGTGGGTCGCAACACCGCACCGGCGGTGGCGGCGGCGGCCCTCGTCCTCGATCCCGAGACGGTGATGATGGTCCTCCCGGCCGACCACCTGATCTCCGACGAGGAAGTGTTCCGGTCGGCGATGTCGGTGGCGGTCGAGGCCGCCGCCGCCGGCTCGCTCGTCACGTTCGGGGTGGTCCCCACCCGGCCCGACACCGGCTACGGCTACATCGAGATGGTCGAAGGCGCGGGGCCTGCGTACCCGGTGGAGCGGTTCGTCGAAAAGCCCGACGCCGGCACCGCCGCCTCCTACGTCGCCGCCGGGTACCTGTGGAACTCGGGGATGTTCGTCTTCGAGGCGGGCGTGATACTGGAGGAGATGCGCCGCCACGAACCGGCGGTGGTCGAAGCCGTCGAAGCGGCGCTGCCGGACGGTCTCCGGGACTCGGTGCTGACGCTGGGCGAGTCCTTCGGCGACGCCCCCTCGATCTCCCTCGACCACGCCGTCATGGAGCGAACCGACAGAGCAGTGGTCGTTCCCCTCGATGCCGGCTGGACCGATGTCGGGTCGTGGAACTCGGTGTGGGAGACCCTGGCCTCCGACGGCGGGACCGTGACGCACGGTGAAGTGCTCACCGTGGACGTCGAGCGCTCCTACGTCCGGTCGGAGAGCCGGCCCGTCGCAGTGATAGGGCTCGACGACGTGATCGTGATCGAGACACCCGACGGTGTTCTCGTCATGGACAAGGAACGGTCCCAGGACGTGCGGCTGGCGGCCGAGTGGCAGGCACAGAAGGAAGACCCGCCCGGTCGACGCCGCGCGCGGGGCCAGTCTGGGGCGCCTTAGCATTGCCGGAATGCGATCCATCCGCCCGCTGCTCGCAGTCGTCGCGGTGGCGCTGGTCGCCTGCGGCGGCCCCGACGAGTCGGCCTCCGGAGAAGAGATCTACGTGCAGCTGTGCGCGCGGTGCCACGCCGCCGACCTGAGCGGAGGAGTCGGCCCCGCCCTCGGAGTGGGCAGCAACGCCGCCGAGCAGTCAGACGAATACCTGATCACGACGATTCGCGACGGGCGCGGCCGGATGCCGTCGTTCCGCCAGACCCTGTCCGAAGGGCAGATCGGGAGGGTCGTGGAGTACCTGCGGAAGGAGCAGGTGCGGTCGTGACCTCGGACGTCTCCCTCGACGCGTTGGGTCTCCACCCCGTCCGCATCCCGATGCGGCATCGGTTCCGGAGGGTGGAGCACCGCGACGCCGTGCTCATCGAGGGGCCCGCGGGATGGGGCGAGTTCTCGCCCTTCCCCGAGTACCCGGTCTCCGTCGCGGCCCGCTGGCTGGCCTCGGCGTTGGAGGCGGCTTGCGTGGGGCTGCCGGAACCGAAGCGCGACCGGGTTCCCGTCAACGTGACCGTGCCGGCCGTCGACCCGGAAACGGCGAGGAGGCTCGTCGAGTCGTCGGGGTGCCGAACCGCCAAGGTCAAGGTGGCCGAGTCCGGCCAAGGGGAATCCGAGGACCTCGCCCGGCTGGAGGCGGTGCGTGATGCTCTGGGCCCTGACGGAAAGGTCCGCGTCGACGTCAATGCCGCCTGGGACGTCCCCACCGCCGCCGAGCGGATCGACCGGATGGCCGAGTTCGGGCTCGAGTACGTGGAACAGCCGGTGCCGACTATCGAGGAGATGCGGGAGCTCCGACGACGGGTGGACGTGCCGTTGGCCGCCGACGAGCTCATCCGAGAGCTGCCCGACCCTCAGGTCGTGGCCGAGCAGGAGGCCGCCGACGTGGTCGTGGTGAAAGTGCAGCCCCTCGGGGGGCCCCGCCGAGCTCTCGACGTAGCGGACAGGTGCGGCCTTCCGGTGGTGGTGTCGTCTGCGCTGGAGACATCGGTGGGGATGGCGGCAGGAGTGGCGGTGGCCGCCGCCCTGGCCGACCTTCCCTACGCCTGCGGCTTGGCGACGGTGGGCCTCCTCTCCGCCGACGTGACCGCCGATCCCCTCCTACCCGTCGACGGTCATGTCGAGGTCCGTCGTCCCGTGCCCGATCCGGGCGCCCTCGACCGGCACCGGCCCGACGCGGCGGTCGCCGCCGCCCTGATCGAGCGTTTGCGGTCGGCTGGAGAGCTGCTCACGTGAGCTATCCGAACCCCTCGACAGCCCTGGCTTCGATAGTCGTGGACGAGCTCGCCCGAGGAGGCGTGGGATTGGTGGTGGCATCTCCGGGATCCCGCTCCACGGCGCTCGTCTTGGCCGCGTCGGACCATCCCGGGGTCGAGTTCAACATGGTGATCGACGAGCGCTCCGCCGCCTTCCAGGCCCTGGGGTGGGCGAAGGCGACGGGTCGGCCGGCGGCGGTGGTCACCACATCCGGGACGGCCGTGGCGAATCTGGTCCCGGCTGTGGTGGAGGCCGACAGCTCGGGGGTGTCGCTGGTCGTCGTCTCCGCGGACCGGCCCCCCGAGGAGAGGGGCGTGGGCGCCAACCAGGCCATCGACCAACGTGACATCTTCGGGCGGTTCGTCCGGATGGCCCTCGAACTGGGTCCGGGCGAACCCCATCCGGATGCCCCGAGGTGGTGGCGGTCCACCGTCGCCCAGGTCCTGGGCGCCGCCCGGGGCTTCGGAGGCCGGCCCGGACCTGTCCAGCTCAACCTCGCCTTCCGTGAGCCGACGGTGGCGGCATTCCACGACGGCCGCACCGAGGCCGAGCCGTACCCTTTCGACCACGATGGCCGCCTGGGGGATGCGCCATGGAGCACGACGGTGAGAGCCGCGGCCCCGACTCCCGAAGCCATCGAGACGATCGCGGAGGAGATAGCCGAGGTGGAGCGGGGGGTGATCGTCGCCGGTGCCGTCGGAGGTGCTCCCGAGATAGTGGGGCTCGGCGAGCATCTCGGGTGGCCCGTGATCGCGACCGCAGAATCCGGTCTGCGTCGGAGGGGCGGAGTGGTGGTCGTGGCCGGCCACCACCTCGTGGAGCACGCCGATCCCGACTTGATCCTCCGGTTCGGCGACCCCGGCCCGTCGCGGCGGATGCTGGAACTCGTCAGCCGGCCTGTCCCTCAGATCGTGGTGGGGGAGAGATGGTCGGATCCGGGACGGGCTGCGTCGATGTTCGTGGGGGCGTCCCCCGGGGCAACGGCTGCCGCACTGCGGGCGTCGGTCGGCAGACGGGACCAGAGCGGGTGGCTCGATTGGTGGCGGAAAGCAGACGCCGCCGTGCTGGCAGTGCTGGCCGAGGCGATCGACGACGGGCGACTCACCGAGCCCGGCGTGGCCTGGGTGTGTAGTTCGCTCGGCTCTGACCTGATGGTCGTCGGCTCGTCGATGCCGATCCGGGACGTAGAGGCCTTCGGGTTCGCGGTGCCGCCGATCGTCGCCAATCGGGGGGCGTCGGGGATCGATGGGTTCGTCTCGACCGCCCTCGGGGCTGCCCGGGCGTTTCCCCGCACGCTCGCCCTGGCTGGCGACCTGTCGTTGCTCCACGACTCCAACGGCTTCCTCACAGAGAACCCGCCGCCGTGTGCGTTCGTGGTGATCGACAACCGGGGAGGCGGGATCTTCTCCTTCCTGCCCCAGTACGAGCACGTCCCCGAGGCGTCCTTCGAACGTCTCTTCGGGACGCCTCATCACCGGGATCTGCGTGCTCTCGCCGATCTCCACGGCGTGGAGTGGCGGAAGGTGGAGGAGCGAGCCGAGTTGGAGGAAGCCGTCGAGCGGGCGTGGGAGGCGAAAGAGACCGTGATCGCTCTCGTGGAGACCGACCGCGACGAGAACGTCGCCGAGCATGTGCGCCTGAATCGCCTGGCGGCGGAGACGGTGAGAGCTATTCCGCTCCCAGAGCCACCATCATCGCCCCCAGTTTGAGCCGGGTCTCGTCGAGCTCTGCTTCCGGTAGCGAGCCCGCCACGATCCCCGCCCCGGCGAAGAGCCGGGCCCGGGCTCCCGACAGCTCGGCGCAGCGCAGGGCGATGGCGAACTCTCCGTCCCCTCGGGCGTCCATCCACCCGACTGGACCCGAGTAGCGGCCGCGATCCATGCCCTCCAGGGCGCCGATGACCTCGAAGGCGCGATCGGTGGGTGTTCCTCCCACCGCCGCCGTGGGGTGCAACAGCTCGGCGAGTTGGAGGGCGTCCCAATCCTCGGGGACGGTCGCCGCGACCGCAGTGGCCAGGTGCTGGACATTGGCCAGCCGCAGGATCTCGGGCCGGTCGCGCACGGTGACGTCGGCTCCGATGCCCGACAGGGGCTCACGGACCGACCTCACGGCCAGCTCGTGCTCCCATCTGTCCTTGCCGGAGTCCAACAGGTTCCGGGCGGCGCTCGTGTCCCGTTCCTCGTCGGCGTAGGCAGGAGCCGACCCGGCGAGGACGAGTGAGTCGACTCGGGTCGCGTGACGACGGACCAGGAGCTCGGGGCTGGCTCCCACCAGGTCGGCCACGCGGAACACGTGGCATCCGGGGAAGCGGCCGATCAGGCGATCCAGCACCCTCGCCGGATGGAACGGCGCTCTCGACCACACGGCGTAATCCCGGGCCAGGACCACCTTCTCGAGCTCGCCCGCTTCGATCCTCTCGATCGCCTTCGCCACCCTCTCCAGCCACAGCACATCGGGAAGTGACGAGCCGGCGTACCGCGCCTTGTCCTCGGCTCCCGGCTCGGGGGCACGGCCGGGGGGCCGGGCGTCGTCGACGGATGTCATCCACCAGTCGTCTCCGCGTCGACCGACCACCACCCGGGGCACGATGCCCACGGTGCCCGTGGACCGGGGCGAGAACGTCACCGAGGCGAAGACGACCGGCCCGGTGCCGGGGAGCCCGACTCGGTCGTCGATGTCGGCGCCGGAGACGACGTCGAAGAAGGCCTCGTCGAGCGCCTGCATCCTCCGGTGGCCGGTGCCGGGCAGAAGGCGGGCTGCCTCTCCCCAACCCCACAGGCTCACCTCGGTGGACATCCACACGTGGTCGGGGTCACGGCCGAGGGGGTCGGCCATAGGCTCTATCGCTCGCGTGCGGAACCTCACGTCCGTTCTCGAGCGAGACGTCGGCGCGCGTCCTCGATCAGGAGACGGGAGAAGTGCTGGCCCACCAGCCGTCGGGCGGCAGGGAGCATCACCTCCAGCGCATCCACCAACCTCGTCGCTGCCTCCTCGTCGGTCGGCGCCGTGCCCTCCACCGGCTCGCGCACGAAGCGGACGAAGGCATCCACCGCCGCTTCGGCGACGGGTCGCATCGCCTGGTCGGCTCTGCGAGCCAGCTCGAGGAGCTCGCCCAGCGGGAGCCCTGCCTCCACCAGCTCCAAACCGGCTCTCACCGCTTCGGCGTCGTCGGGGTGGTACCTGGGCTCGGTCTCGTCGGTGCGAGCGAGCAGGAGCCCCTCGCGGGTCAGCGCTTCGAGGAGCGGCAGGGAGAGGCCCGACCGGTCCGCCAACTCGGGGAGCGTCAGCAAGCTCTCGGGGTCGTCGGCGACGAGCGCCTTGCGGAGTGCGGCATCGGGAGCGTCCATGTCAGCCCAAGGCTAGGAGCCTCGCCGGGGCCACGATTCCCAGCCGCTCGGCCGCCGCCAGGAGGCGGTCGCGGTCGCCGGTCGACACGAGCTCGGTGCGTGAGCGTCCCGAGTGGATGCCGCGGCGTCGGGCGAGACGTGCCGTCTGGGCGGCGACCGCCGGGGCCGGGTCGATGATCCTCACATCGGGGCCGAGCACGGCCGAGATGGCTCCAGTCAACGCCGGATAGTGGGTGCAAGCCAGGACGAGCGTGTCGATGCCGGCGTCGAGCATCGGCCGGAGGCACCGGCGGATCTCGGCGGTGACCTCGGGCCCGCTCGTTCGGCCCTCCTCGACCAGATCCACCCAACGGGGGCATGCCGCCGTCAGCACCTCGACACCGGCGGCGAAACGGGCGACCACGGACGCGAACAGTTCGCCCTGGAAAGTGGCGGCGGTGGCCACCACACCCACCCTGCCGGTGCCGGTGGCTTCGGCCGCGGGCTTGATCGCCGGTTCCATCCCCACGAAGTCCACCTGGGGCGAGCGGCGACGCAACTGGTGGAGCGCCGCCGCCGACGCGGTGTTGCAGGCGATCGTCACGACCTCACAGCCCTGCTCGACCAGCCACGCGGCACAGAGCTCCGCCCGCTCCTCCACCCGGTCCAGCGAACGCGTCCCGTAGGGGGCGGCGGCGTGGTCGGCGACGTAGACGAGGTCGGCGGCAGGCAACTGGGAACGCACGTGCCGGAGGACGCCGAGGCCGCCGACACCGGAATCGAACACGCCGATCATGCGACGTTCATCTCAGCACGATCCGGCCCGTGGCCGGACGTTTGATAGCCTGCCGCCACCTAGCGAGGAGGAGCCCAGATGGACTTGAACGGAGCCGCCGCGGTCGTCACCGGCGGCGCATCGGGCCTCGGCGCCGCCACCGCCCGCCGCCTGGCCGCGGCGGGATCCCGGGTCGTGGTCGCCGATCTCCAGGTCGAGGCGGGTGCTGCCGTCGCCGAGGAGATCGACGGCGTCTTCGTCCGCACCGATGTCACCGATCCCGGCGACGTCGAGAGGGCGGTGGAGCGGGCGGCAGAAGAGGGCGCCCTACGCGCTCTCGTCAACTGTGCCGGGATCGGCCCGCCGGCACGGACGCTCGACCGGGACGGGAACCCCCACGACCTCGATGCCTACCGAAGGGTGATCGAGGTGAACCTGGTCGGCACGTTCAACTCCATCCGCCTGGCTGCCGCCGCCATGGCCGCAACCGAGCCGGTCGACGAGTACGGGAGCCGGGGGGCGATCGTGAACACCGCCTCGGTCGCCGCCTTCGACGGCCAGATCGGCCAGGCGGCGTATTCGTCGTCGAAGGGAGGCGTGGTCGGTATGACCTTGCCCGTTGCCCGTGACCTCTCGGCGGTGGGGATCAGGGTGAACACGATCGCTCCGGGCATAATCGACACGCCGCTCTTGGCGGGGCTGCCGGAGCCGGCGAAGGCGTCCCTCGGCGAGCAGGTCTTGTTCCCCAAGCGGTTGGGGCGCCCGGAAGAGTACGCCGAGCTCGCCTGCTTCCTGCTCACCCACGACTACATGAACGGAGAGACGGTCCGCATGGACGGCGGGATCCGCATGGCCCCGAAGTGAGGGGCGGCCGTCAGCGCGGCGCCAGCTGGCGTTTGAGGCGAGCGAGGATCGCGGCCATGCCCCGCAGCCGCAGCGGGGTGACGACTTCCTCGAGTCCCATCCCGTAGTAGAAGTCGTCCGGCACCGACAGAACCTCGTCCACCGAGGCGCCTTCGAGCCCGTCGAGGAGGATCCCGGCGTAGCCTCTCACGGTGGGGGACTCGGGTGGGGCCGAGAAGAACATGTGGACCCGGCCCTCCTCGTCGACTTCCGTCGCGAGGAAAAACGCCGTCTGGCACTCCGGGACCTCTTCGAGGAGCGATGGGTCGTCGACGTACCGGGCCGGCAAGGGAGGGAGCCGGCGCGAGTAGTCGAGGAGTGCCTCGAGGCGGAACTCCTTGGGTGAGGACCGGAACACGTTGACGATCGTTTGGAGACGAGGGGGCAAAGCCATGCTCCTCACATTGTCGCTGGCGCCGCGAGATTCCCCAACCTCCGCTAACGTCTGCAATACCACTATCGCAATAGTGAAAACACGTTGAGGTTGGAGGAACCATGCCCGCGCCCCGCGACGACAACCCCAGGTTCAGTGAGTACGCCCACCCCGAGCGGCTCGTCTCGACCGATTGGCTGGCGGAGCACCTCGACGACCCGTCGGTGGCCGTCGTCGAGTCCAATGAGGACGTCCTCTTGTACGACACGGGGCACATCCCCGGTGCGATCAAGATCGACTGGCACCAAGACCTGAACGACCCTCTGGTTCGTGACTACCTCCAGGCGGAGGAGTTCGCCCGGCTCATGTCCGAGAAGGGCATCGCCCCGGATCACACGGTGGTGTTCTACGGCGACAACTTCAACTGGTGGGCGGCGTATGCGTTGTGGGTGTTCACGCTCTTCGGGCACGAGGACGTCCGCCTCCTCGACGGGGGGCGCCAGAAGTGGGTCGAGGAGGGGCGGGGGCTGACGACGGACAAGCCCGACCGTCCTGCCACGAACTATCCGGTGCCGACTCGCGACGACTCCCGGATCCGTGCATTCCTGCAGGACGCGTTGGAGCATTCGAAGCAGCGTCTCCCGCTCGTCGACGTCCGGTCACCAGAGGAGTTCCGGGGGGAGCGCATGCACATGCCCGACTACCCCAACGAAGGCGCCTTGCGCGGAGGGCACATCCCGGGTGCTGCCAACGTCCCGTGGAAGAAGGCCGCCAACGACGACGGCACCTTCAAGTCCCGGGGGGAGCTCGAGGCGATCTATCTCGAGGAGGCAGGCCTCGAGCCGGACGACGACGTCATCGCCTACTGCCGGATCGGGGAGCGGTCGTCGCACACGTGGTTCGTGCTCACCCACCTGCTGGGATTCGAGAAGGTGCGCAACTACGACGGCTCCTGGACCGAGTACGGCAACGCTGTTCGGGTGCCGATCGAGCGCTAGCCCAGGTCGGTCGCCAACAAGTCCTCGATCGTCTCCCGTCGCACCACGAGACGCGCCTCCCCGTTGGAGACGAAGACGACGGGCGGCCGCAGCACCTTGTTGTAGTTGGACCCCATGGAGTGCCCGTACGCGCCCGTGACCGGTGTGGCCAAGAGGTCACCCACGGTGAGGTCCTCGGGCACGCATGCGTCGCGGACCAGCACGTCGCCCGACTCGCAGTGCTTGCCCACCACCCGAACCGAGCGGGGACGAGCCGCGGTGACGGCCCGGGGCAGGAAGGCCTCGTAGCCCGACCCGTAGAGCACGGGACGGGGATTGTCGCTCATCCCTCCGTCGACGGCGACATACGTCCGAACCCCGGGTATCTCCTTGATCGTCCCGACCCGGTAGACGGTGAGCGCCGACTGGGCAACGATCGCCCGTCCCGGCTCCGCCCAGATGCGTCCCGTGAAGCCGGCCGCTTCCACTCCTCTCCGGATCGTGGCGGCCCATTCCGGGATGGTCGGAGCCGACTCCCCGGTCACGTAGGCGACCCCGAGGCCGCCGCCCACCGACAACTCGGCGAGGTCGTGGCGGACGGCGAAAGAGGCGATCACCTCGGCCGCTTGGGCGAACGACTCGCCTCGGAACACCTGTGAGCCGATGTGGGCGTGGATCCCCGCCAGGCGGAATGCGGAGGAGTTGGCAACCCGTTTCACCGCGGCGTCGGCCGCCCCCGTCGAGACGGTGAAGCCGAACTTCGTGTCGTCGTGGCCGGTACGGACGAACTCATGGGTGTGGGCCTCCACGCCGGGGGTGATCCGCAGCATGACCCGGGGCGGGGTGTGGTCGGGGCCGATCATTGCCTCCAGCCGGTCGATCTCGTTGAACGAGTCGATCACCAGCATGCCGACTTCGGCGTCGAGAGCAGCCCTGAGCTCGGCCTCCGACTTGTTGTTTCCATGGACGACGAGCCGGTCGGGAGGCACCCCTGCGGCCAGAGCCACCGCCATCTCGCCGAGAGTCGACACATCCACTCGCATCCCCTCTTCGTGCACCAGGGCGGCGATCGCCCGGCACAGGAAGGCCTTGGCGGCGTACACCGCCGTGTCCCCGAAGGCGGCGACCGCCTCTCGACAGCGTGCCCGGATGTGATCGGTGTCGTACACGAAGAGCGGTGTCCCGAACTCGGCTGCGAGATCCTCGACGGCGCAGCCGCCGACCCAGAGCCTCCCGGCGTCGTCGACGGTCGCCGAGTCGGGGAGCAGGTAGCGGGGAAGGGCGTTCACAGCCGTCCGATCCCTTCCAGGGACTCGGGGTTCTCGAGGCTGGACAGGTCACCCGGGTCGTCGCCCAGTGCCAGGGCCCGTACCACCCGTCGCATGATCTTCGCCGAGCGGGTCCGGGGGAGATCCTCGACCACGCGCACGGCTGCCGGCCGGAAGGCTTTGCCCAGTACCCGGACGATCTCGTCGGCGACCCGATCGGCCACCGCGGTGTCGCCGGCTGCCTCCGGGGAGGGGACGACGTAGACCACCGGGGCCTCGCCTTTCACCGGGTCTGGCACCCCGATGGCGGCTGCCGCGACCACCTCGTCCAAGCCGACGGCGGCCGATTCGATCTCGGCGGGCCCGACACGTTTGCCGGCGATGTTCATCGTGTCGTCGGAGCGCCCGTGGAGGAACCAGAAGCCGTCCTCGTCGACCGATGCCCAGTCCCCGTGGACCCAGACCCCCTCGAACCGGTCCCAGTAGCTCGCCAGGTACCGGTCGGGCTCCTTCCAGAACCCTCGGGTCATGCCCGGCCAGGGTGCCCGCAGCACCAGCTCTCCCACCTCGCCCCGCAGGGGCCGTCCGGCGGCGTCGACGACATCGGCCGCCATCCCGAGCGACGGCCCGCCCAGTGAGGTCGGCTTCAAGCCCTGCAGGAGGTTGACACCGAGTATCACCGCCGCGATCTCGGTGCCACCCGAGATGTTCACGATCGGAATCTTTCCCTCGCCGACGTCCCGGAACAGCCACCACCACGGGTCGGGATTCAACGGCTCGCCGGTGGAGCCGAAGGCGACGAGCGAGGACAGGTCGCAGCTGCGAGCCAGGTCGGCGCCATGGGGCTGGAGGGAGCGGATCAGGGTGGGGGAGAGGCCGAGGTGGGTGAGCCGATGCTTCTCCGCCGTCCTCCAGATCCGGTCCGGTTCGGGGTGGTCGGGGGCGCCGTCGTAGGTCACCGCCGCCGCCCCGTTGGCCAGCGCAGCCACTGTCATCCACGGGCCCATGATCCAGCCCATGTCGGTCGCCCACATCAGCCGGTCGCCCGGATGGACGTCGGTGAGGAACGCTCCCTCCTGGGCGATCTTCACCGTGAACCCGCCGTGGACGTGCACCGAGCCCTTGGGCCGGCCGGTCGTCCCCGACGTGTAGGCGATCATCACAGGATGCTCGGAGTCGCAAGGGAGGGCCTCGGCGGGCTCGGCATCCGAGACCTCGTCCCAGGAGACGTCCCGGCCGTCCGTCCACGGCACGTCGCCACGTCCGGCGTACGACGCCACCACCACGTGGTCGATGCCCCCGCCGGCGGCGGCGATGGCCGCGTCGGCCACCTCCTTCATGGCCACGACCTTGCTGCGGCGCACGAAGCCGTCGGCGCAGATGAGGACCCGGGGGCGGGGATCGCGGAGACGGCTGGCCACCGCTTCTGCCGCGTACCCCGAGAAGATGGGGACGAAGACGGCCCCGATGCGGGCCGCCGCCAGGAAGGCGGCGATCGCCTCCGGAGACATGGGAAGGAACACACCCACTGCATCGCCCGCCTCGACTCCGAGGCGGATCAGCCCTCCCGCCAACCGGCTGACTCTCTCCTCCAACTCCGAGAAGGACCAGATCACCGACTCGCCGCTCTCGCGTTCACCGATCACTGCCGGGGCGTCCGGGCGGGTGTCGGCCCAGCGGTCGACGCAGGCGGCCGACAAGTTGATCTCGCCTCCCACGAACCAAGTCGCCCACTGGGGCCCCCGGGAGACGTCCAGGACTTCCGTGTAGGGCTTCGAGAACGGGATCCCGAGATATTCGACCACCGCATCCCAGAACCAAACGGGATCTTCGATCGAGCGGACATAGAGATCTTCGTAGCGAGCGATGCCGTGGCGAGCCATGAAACGGGCCGTGTGGGTTCGGGAGGCCCGCTCCTCATCGGGTCGCCATACGATCGGCTGGTCCATCGCTCTCCTGTCTTCGTCATCGGGAGCGTATCCCACCACGCCCCGGAGATGGCAACGGGGCCGCCGTCTCTTCCCTACGCTAGAGCGATGGTCGGTCGGCCCCCCGAGGGGATGGACTCCGAGTCGCTGCGGCGTGCGTCACTGACGGTGGCGATCACCCTCTTGGGTGTCGCGGCCGTCCTCTGGCTGTTGTTCCAGATCCGCGGCCTGCTCTACATGATCTTCGTGTCGCTCTTCATCGCCGTGGCGCTGGAGCCCGCCGTCCAGTTCCTGGACCGGAGAGGCTGGAGGAGGGGTCTCGCCACCGGGGCGGTCCTCGCCCTCGTCACTCTCCTCATGCTGGCCCTCCTGGCGTCCGTCGTTCCCGCCGTCGTCTCCCAGGCGGCGGAGCTGATCGCCTCCGTGCCGGACTACATCGCCGCGGTCGAAGAGCAGATCGGGAACTGGCTCGACATCACACTCCTCGACCCTGAGGCCGAGCGCGAGTTCTCCGGCCTGGGCAGCCTCCTGCAAGAGTTCGGCTCCGGTGTCGCCGGCGGCATCCTGGGCATCGGCTCGACGGTGGTGGGCGTGGTGTTCCAGGCGTTCACGATCGCGCTCTTCACCTTCTACATGGTGGCGGAAGGCCCGAAGCTGCGCCGCACGGTCCTGTCTTTCCTGCCCGCCGAGAGGCAGCGGGAGGCGCTTCGGATCTGGGAGATCGCCGTCGACAAGACCGGCGGATACGTCTATTCGCGCGTCATCCTGGCGGTGGTCTCGGCCGTGTTCACCATGGGCCTCTTGCTGGCGTTGGGCGTCGACTACGCCCTGGCGATGGGCATCTGGGTCGGCGTGCTCGGCCAGTTCATCCCCGTGGTCGGCACCTACCTCGGTGCGGCCTTGCCCGTTCTCGTCGCCCTGGCCAACGACCCCTGGAAAGCGCTCTGGGTGGCGGTCGGGCTGGTGGCCTACCAACAACTGGAAAACCTCGTCATCGCTCCCAAAGTCACGTCGAAGACCATGGCGATCCATCCGGCGGTCTCGGTGGGGGCGATCATCGTCGGCGGAACCTTGATGGGCGCCACCGGAGTGGTGCTCGCCTTGCCGGTCTCCGCCATCGTCCAGGCGATCATCTCGACCACTATCGACCGCCATCAGGTCATCGCCGAGGCCGGAGAAAGCGAGCCTTCGAAGCCCGTGGCGACCGAGCCACCGACGGGCCGCGAGCACTCCGGCGAGTAGTTGCGACCCAGTTTGCCCGAGGTATATGCTCGCCCGCATGACGCAGCGCCCCTGCGTCTCGTATGCACCCAAGCAAGAGGGAAGATCCGATGAGAGCAACTAGAACGAGGGCGTCTTTCGTGCGCCTCTCCGCTCTTCTCGCCGTTCTCGCCATGGTGGCCGCCGCCTGCACGGGCGGCGGTACCGCGGATACCACCGCGGACACACCTTCCGATACGACGGGAGAGACCGCAGAGACCACGACGCCGCCCGACACCGGTGACGACACGACCCCCGACGACACGACCGCCGACACCGGCGGCGCCGGGGGCGAGCTCGGCACCTACACGCTCGGCATCTTCCAGGATGTGACCACGGACAATATCTGGAACCTCCTGGACACGGCCGGGAACTCGGTGTGGAATGCGTATTTCCTCCAGCCGACGTACGCCGCCCCCTACACCATCCAGCTCCCGGGCCTCGAGGTCCAGCCGTGGCTCGCCGACGGCGAGTTGGCCCCGGTCACACAGGAAGGTGACGAATGGGTGGGCGAGATAACCCTGCGGGCCGACGCCCAGTGGTCCGACGGCGAGCCGATCACCGCTGAGGACGTTGCCTTCACGTGGTCGACGGCGGTGGAGTTCGAGCTCACCGGAAACTGGGTCGACTACGCCGACCCCGACATCGTCACCGGCGTGGAGGCGGTCGACGACCAGACCGTGCGCGTCACCTTCAACGCCGAGCCCGGTCTCGCCGTCTGGGGCCTGGGCAACAGCGTTCCGCTGATGCCGATCATGCCCGAGCACTTCTGGGGTCCGATCGTGGAAGAGGCTCGCAACAGCGAGAACCCGCGTGAGACCCTCATCGCCGCTTCGGGAGCCGAGGCGCCGGCGGCCGGTTGGACGCAGTTCGCCGACCGTCAGGAAGGCAGCTTCGCCGCCACGACGGCGAACCCGAGCTACTTCAATCAGGGCCAGGAGATCACCTCGGGTGACGTGACCTACACCGACGGGCCGTTCGCCCAGGACTTCCAGTTCCCGCTCTACGGCGGTCAGGACCAGGCCGTGCTGGCTCTCGCCAACGGCGAGGTCGATCTCCTGCTCAACCCGCTGGGTATGCAGCAGGGCTTCCGTGAGCAGGTGCAGGACAACCCGGATCTGACGGCCGTGGTCAACCCGACCAACGGTTACCGGTTCCTCGCCTTCAACCACGCCCGCGCCCCGATGAGCGACGCCGCGTTCCGTGACGCGTTTTCGATCCTCATCAACAAGGAGTTCGTCACCGAACAGCTCCTGCAGGGCGTTGCCTTCCCGCTGTACGTGATCCTGCCCGAGGGCAACACTGCTTGGTACAACGAAGAGGTCGCCACGCAGATCGCCGAGGAGCAGGGCGCCGGCATGGAGGACGACGCCCGCCGCGCCGAGGCCAAGCGGATCCTCGTGGAGGCCGGCTACAGCTGGGAGACCGAGCCCGGCTGGGTCGACGGCGACGGCAACCTGTCGGACGAGGCGGGTGAAGGCCTGACCTTCCAGCCGGGCGAGGGCCTGATCGACCCCGACGGCAACCCGGTCGAGACCCTGGAGTTGGTCCATCCGACCGCCGGATACGATCCGCTCCGCGCCACCTTCGGCAGCTACATCGCCGGCGTGGCCCAGGAGATGGGTATTCCGGTCGTGTCGGTGCCGACCGACTTCAACAAGATCATCGCCGACGTGTTCGCCGTGGACGAGAACAACGCGTACACCTCGCCGTTCGACATGTTCATCCTCGGCTACTCGCTGGGTAACCCGACCTTCCCGACGTTCCACGAGTCGTTCTTCGGGACGGACGCCAGCGACAACAACACGCAGTACAGCAACGAGGAGTTCGACGCCGCGGCCGATGCCTTCGCCACCGCCTCGACGGTGGAGGAGGCGTACGAGGCGTTGTGGGAGATGGAGCGACTCATCGCCCGCGACAAGCCGCACGTTCCGCTCTTCGACACGGGCATCCTGGAGTTCTACAACAACAGGGTCCAGTTCCCCTTCACCGAGTCTCTGTCCGGACTCCAGTTCGGCCAGGGCATGCAGGGGTTCGTGACAGCCCGCTGACCGATAGATCGGGATGGTGTGAGGGCGGCCACGGCAGCCGCCCTCACACCCCCCTGTCGAGAGGGGATAGAGCGCCATGATCAAGTTCCTCGCCCGCCGCCTGGTGCAAATGGCGCTGCTGTTCGTGGTGTTCCTCTCCATTGTCTGGCTCCTGCTGCAAGCGATGCCAGGCGACATCGCCGACACGTTGGTCGGCAACCCCGACATCCCTCGGGAGCAGCGGATCGAGCTCAGGGAGCGTCTGGGACTCGACGAGCCGCTGCACATCCAATACGTCACCTACATCAAGAACTTCTTCCAGGGCGAGATGGGCGTCAGCTTCAGCCGCTACCCCCAGGACGTGTCGACGGTCATCTGGCAGCACCTGCCGCGAACGATCGTCCTCTTCCTCACCGCCACGCTCTTCGCCTTTTGGCTGGGATTCAAGAGTGGCAAGCTCATCGCCTGGGGGCGGGGCGGGCGCTCGGAGCAGGGGTTCATCGTCGGAGGAGTGTTCCTCCAGACGGTCTTCTACCCGTGGTTCGCCATCGTGATGATGTGGGTCTTCGGCTTCTATCTCGGCTGGTTCCCGATCAGCCGGTTCATCGACGCCCGCCTGTGGCAGGGGGCGCCCTACGACGCCAACGACATCTTCGAGCAGATGATCGTGTCGGCGCTCATCGTCACTGTGCTCTACAGTCTGGCCCGCTATCTGATCCGGCGTTTCGCCCCGACGGTCGTGATCGAGGCGCGGCTGCGCCAGGCCGCCGCCATCGTGACCGTGGGTGGGCTGATCCTCTACTGGTACCTCCATCCCGCCCGGACGTACGTGGCGGACATCGCCCACCACACGATGCTGCCGGTGATCACGCTCGGGCTGGTGGCGTTCGGGGCGACGATGCTCCTCACCCGCAGCGCCATGCTCGAGACCCTGGGCGAGGACTACATCCTCACGGCCCGGGCCAAGGGCCTCCCCGACCGGGTGATCCGCGATCGGCACGCCGCCCGCAACGCCATGCTGCCGGTGACCACGTCCCTCGTTCTCCAGCTGGCGTTCGTGATCGGCGGTGGCATCGTCACCGAGTACGTCTTCTCCTGGCCGGGGACCGGCCAGCTGCTCCTCCAGGCAACGGTCGTCTCCGACATCCCGCTGGCCGCCGGCATCCTCGCGGTGACCGGCGTGCTCGCACTCGTGGGGCATCTCGTCGCCGACGTCCTCTACACCGTGCTCGATCCCCGAATCCGGATATCGTGAGAACCAGCGCATGAGCCTCGGCGAACCCACTCAGGTGAGACAAGAAGAACCGCAGCCGGTCGGGATCGAGCCCGCCGACACGACTGCCGCCGAGCAGCTCGTCAAAACGCCGATGTGGCGGGTTCGCCTCCGCCTCTTCCGGCAGTCTTTCGCCCGCAACTGGGCGTTGTTCCGGGAAAACAAGATGGGAATGGTCGGGCTGGTCCTCATCGGCATCTTCGCCGTCATGGCCATCAGCCACCCGATCCTGATGGCCACCGTGTGGGACCCGAAGGTCTATCACCCCGTGACCGGATACGACGCCGTTCTCACCGAGTTCACCGTCGTCGAGGAGGTCACCGACGAGACCTCCGAGATCGAGCTGATGGAGGCCCGGCTCAAGCTGAACCCGACGATCGACGTCGGCGACGTCGTGCGGATCCCGGCCCAGCCGGCTCCTCCCACGTGGACCGGCGAGAATCCCCACTATCTGGGCACCGACCCGCAAGGGAGGGACATCCTCTCCCAGTTGCTGTACAGCACGCGCGCCGCCTTCTTCCTCGGGGCGGTGGCAGCTCTGACCGCAGTCGTGATCGCCACCACGGTGGGCTCGGTGGCGGCCTACTTCGGAGGATGGATCGACGGCGGCCTCATGCGCTTCGCCGACCTAATCCTCCTCATGCCACTCCTTCCTCTCCTGATCGTCATGAGCGCGGCGTTCGACATCAACATGGTGATGCTGGGGGTGCTGATCGGCCTGTTGAACGGCTTCGGCGGTGTGGCGATCGTGCTCAAATCACAGGCGCTGTCGATAAAGGTGAAGGCCTACATCGACGCCGCCAAAGTGGCCGGGGGTGGTGACTGGCACGTGATCTTCCGCCACATCGTCCCCAACGTCCTGCCCCTCACGTTCCTCTACATGATGTTCGGCGTCACCGAGGCGATCGCCCTCGAAGCGACCCTCTCGTTCTTCGGCCTGCTCAACGTGCCCATGACGTGGGGCTTGATGATCAACACGGCCCAGTCGAATGGATATCTGCTGAGCGGCACCCAGTACTGGTGGTTGCTCTTCCCCGCCGGCCTCGCGGTCACCTTCCTCGCCTTCGCCTTCTTCATCGTGGGCCGAGGCATGGACGAGGTCATCAACCCGCGGTTGCGCGCCCGCTGACGTCGAGGAGTTCGATGACGATTTCAGTAGAGAATCTCGAGACACGCCAGGTCGACCCCGACAAGCCGCTGCTCGAAGTCGACCGTCTGGTGATGCGTTACAAGATCAAGGCCGGCGAGGTGTCGGCGGTCGAGGACGTGACGTTCACGGTCCACCAGGGCGAAGCCGTCGGGCTCGTGGGCGAGTCGGGATGTGGCAAGACATCCGTCGCGCTCTCGCTGCTGCGACTCCTGCCGTCCAACGCCGAATACGTCTCGGGGCAGATCCGGCTCGACGGTGAGGACCTGCTCCAGCTCACCGACGCCGAGATGCGAGAGCGGCGCTGGAAGGACATCGCCATGGTGTTCCAGGGAGCGATGAACGCCTGGAACCCCGTGTATCGAGTCGGTGACCAGATCAGAGAGGTGCTCGACACCCACTTCCGGGGGGAGATGACCTACGAGCAGCAACGCGAGCACATGGAGAGGCTGTTCCGGGCGGTGGGGCTGCCGGCGGAGATGTTGGACCGTTACCCCCACGAGTTCTCCGGCGGGATGCGGCAGCGGGCCGTCATCGCCATGGCCCTGGCGTGCAGTCCCCAGCTGATCATCGCCGACGAGCCCACCACGGCCTTGGACGTGATCGTCCAGGACCAGATCCTGAAAGAGCTCAAGCGGATCCAGTCCGAGATGGGGATGTCGATCATCTACATCTCCCACGACATCGCCGTCATCGCCGAGGTGACCGACTCGCTCGGCGTCATGTACGCCGGAAAGCTCGTCGAGTACGGGCCCACCACCGAGGTGTTCGCCCGTCCCAAGCACCCCTACGCCTACCTGCTCTTGAAGTCCACCCCGTCGATCACCGGGCCACGGCGCCAGCTCGCCCCCCTGGAGGGCGAGCCGCCCGACCTGTTGGACCCTCCCACGGGATGCCGCTTCCATCCCCGCTGCCCGTTCGCCACCGAGAAGTGCGCGATCGAGGAGCCGCCCCTGGCCGACATCGGCGACGGGCACCGAGTGGCGTGCTGGCATTGGGAACAGGTACCCGACCTCGAGGAGGCTCTGCTGCGATGACCGTGTCGCCCGTCCGCACCAAGCCACTGCTCGAGATCCGGGACCTGAAGAAACACTTCCCGATCTCGCGCGGGCTGTTCCGCCAGCCGACGGAGTTCGTGCATGCCGTCGACGGCATCAGCTTCGACATCGCCCCGGGGGAGAGCCTGGGGCTCGTGGGGGAGTCGGGCTGCGGCAAGTCGACCACCGGCCGCATGCTGGTGAAGCTGATGGAGCCCACCGATGGCACCATCGTCTTCCGGGACGGGGACTGGGAGAAAGACGTCGCCCACATCGGCCGCTCCGAGGTGAAGGAGTTCCGCTCCCGGGTCCAGATGATCTTCCAGGACCCCTACGAGTCGATGAACCCGCGGCGAACGATCTTCGACACGGTCTCCGAGCCCCTCGCCGTCCAGCACGTGGGAACCATCCCCGAGCGGGAGGAGCGGGTGCTCGAGCTGCTGCGCATGGTGGGCCTGACACCGCCCGAGAATTTCTTGTTCCGCTATCCGCACGAGCTGTCAGGCGGCCAGCGTCAGCGGGTGGCGATCGCCCGGGCCCTGGTCATGAACCCCACGTTCGTAGTGGCCGACGAGCCGACATCGATGCTCGACGTGAGCATCCGCATCTCGATCATGGAGCTGATGACCAAGCTCGCCCGCGAGCTGGGGGTCTCCTACCTGTACATCACCCACGACCTGGCGGTCGCCCGCTACATGTGTGACCGGATCGCAGTCATGTACCTCGGCAAGATCGTCGAGATCGGCCCGACCGAAGAGGTCCTCGCCCGACCCCGCCACCCGTACACGCGGGCGCTCCTGTCGGCGGTTCCGGTGCCGGACCCGAGCTACCAGCGCACCCCGGTCGAGATCAAAGGCGGCATCTCCAAGGCGATCAACCCGGCTCCGGAGTGCCGGTTCATCGAGCGGTGCCCGTTCGCCGCCGAGGTGTGCCGCACCAACCCGCACCCCCCGCTCGAGGACAAGGGCGACAACCACGCCGTCGCTTGTTACCGGGCGGATGAGATC
>Ga0079224_100001245_pt1 | contig 28724 bp, 23 predicted proteins | sample Stecom2015_FD_80414 | JGI IMG/M metagenome (GOLD analysis project Ga0079224, IMG submission 80414) | Agricultural soil microbial communities from Utah to study Nitrogen management - Steer compost 2015 | ecosystem: Environmental > Terrestrial > Soil > Agricultural land | place: USA: Utah... | reverse complement strand
TCCCGATCGTAGGAAACCTGCCATTTGATAGTCATTGGTTTGTCTTTACCCTGGCCATTTTTCCAAGCCTCTACCACTTTTTTCAATTGGCTTAAGGGTTGTGATATGGTGATCAGCTCGTCCGCCCAGCTGGCCGCCCATCCTGCAGTAGAGGGTGTAATGGCAGCAGCCAGAAGGTGGGGTGTTGCCTTGGGCATGGTGTATAGCTTGGCCTCTTGCACATCGAAATGGCCCTGGTGATTGACTTCCTCTCCCCTCCAAAGGGAGCGCATCACGTGCACTGCTTCCGCCAATTTTTCGTTCCGACGGGCTTTAGAAGGCCAATGAGCACCGATGACGCCTTCATTGAGGAGCTGGCCGCTGCCGGCAGCCATCCAAAAGCGACTGGGGAACATCTCCAATAAAGTAGCAACTGCTTGGGCAATAATCACAGGGTGATATCGGTGACAGGGACAATTTACTACACCTATGGGAAAGGAAGTGCGGGAAAGCGCAGCACCCAGCCAGGACCAGACAAACCCTGATTGGCCCTGGGCATCGTTCCATGGATAAAAGTGGTCGGAAGCTACTGCAAAATCAAATCCTGCGGCCTCGGCTTTCATTACAAGAGAAAGCAGTTCTGTGGGAGAGAACTGCTCATGAGAAACGTGGTATCCTATGTGAATCATAGCTGTTGTAAAACAATTTTTAGACCTGTTTTGTGCTTGCTACTTAAGCTTCATGGATGTGCTGTTTGTTAGAAGGAGCTGTCACTTTTGAAAGACAAAATGGGGAACACAGGTCACACGGAAGGATGCCCCCCGATGGCTGGATTCCGGCTCGTCGTATTCTCCGGCTCACGCAGATGCGTTTTTGATCAAATGGCATTATAGGTGCATATCGTATAAATACTACAGGAAATAGGAATCTCTTTGTGGAATAATAAAGAATAAAATAAACCAGATAGAAGGGATTATTTTAGGTGCATCAGCTATGGGAAAAACAATAATTGTATCCAATCGATTGCCTTTAAGTGCGGAGAAAAAGGACGGTGAGATGATTTATAAGCCAAGCTCCGGCGGCTTGGCCACAGGATTGGGTTGTATCTTCTCCGAGAAAAACAACCTCTGGATAGGATGGCCGGGGATAGAGCTTAAGGATAAAGACGAGCAAGCGTGGACAACCAGCAATCTTGAGGAAAAGAAAATGGTACCCGTTTTTTTTGGATCAACAGGAAATTGAGTATTTCTATGAAGGCTTCAGCAATGGTGTCTTGTGGCCGGCGTTTCATTATTTCCCCCAGTATATCACTTATGAGAACAAGTTTTGGGAGGCCTACGTGACGGTGAACCAAAAGTTTTGCGCAGCCATATTAGAGAGGGCGGAGCCGGAGGATACCATTTGGATACATGATTATCATTTGCTGCTCTTGCCCCAAATGATTAAAGAAGCTCTGCCAAACGCCACGATTGCATTCTTCCAACATATTCCGTTTCCTTCTTATGAGATTTTCAGGATGTTACCGTGGAGGGAAGAACTCTTGGCCGGTATGTGCGGAGCTGACTTAGTAGGGTTTCATACGTACGACGACATGCGGCACTTTATGAGTGCTGTCAGCCGCGTACTCGGTTATTCCAATGAAAAAGGATATATCCGCGCAGGCGGCCATCTCATCAATGTGGACGCCTTTCCAATGGGGATAGATTACCAAAAGTACGCAGCTTCCGTTGTTGACGAAGCCACCCAAGAGACGATTGCCAAATATAGATCCATACTGGGGGAGCAAAAGCTATTGCTATCCATTGATCGGCTGGACTATTCCAAGGGTATCCTCCAACGGCTGGCGGCATTCGACCTCTTTTTGCAGGAACACGAGCAGCATAGGTCACAGGTCTCTCTAATTATGATCGTGGTGCCGTCCCGAGAGCAGGTGAAGGAATATGCAGAATTAAAGGAGGAGATAGACACTTTAGTGGGCAGGATCAACAGTCGGTATTCGACCTTTGATTGGATGCCCATTCATTATTTTTACCGAGGTTTTCCTTTGACCGAACTAAGTGCTTTTTACAACATGGCTGATGTTGGCTTGGTGACACCGTTGAGGGATGGGATGAACTTGGTGTGTAAAGAATTTGTCGCCAGCAAGCTGGATTGCAAGGGTGTTCTTATTTTATCTGAGATGGCGGGGGCCAGCAAGGAATTGCAAGAGGCCATACTGGTCAATCCAAACGACATTGAGGAAGTGGCTCAGGCGATCCATCAAGCGCTTATTATGGATGAGGAGCAACAGGTTCGTCGTATGGCGGCAATGCAGGAGAATGTGCGGAAATATGACGTGTTCCAATGGGTAAATGTCTTCATGGATCGTTTGGAACACGTGAAGCAGAAACAGCGTGAACTTCGTTCCAAGCGCCTCAGTCGAGTTGATTTTGAGCAACTGGAACAGCAGCTCAAGTTGGCAGAAAAGCCCGTGGTCTTCTTGGACTATGACGGCACCTTGGTAGGGTATCAGCCTAAACCTCAAGATGCGGTTCCAAATAGAGAACTGAAGGCGGTAATTAGGCAGTTAGCGAAGAAAGCTCTCGTGACTATTATCAGTGGCCGGGACCGGGAAACACTGGGCAAATGGTTTGAGCAAGACCCCGTTAATTTGATGGCTGAGCATGGGCTATGGATCAGACGGAAGGATAGAGGGGAGGGGTGGAAGTCTATGTTGCAGATCGACAGCAGCTGGAAACCAAGCATTCGACGGGTGATGGATTACTATGTGTTAAGAACCCCGGGTGCTTTTGTGGAAGAGAAAAATAACTCCCTCGTATGGCATTGCCGACAGGCGGAAAATGGGTTGAGGGACTTAAGGATGAGGGAGATGTTCTGCCATTTAAAGTACATTGCAAGAGGCAATAATTTGCAGGTTTTGGAAGGTGATTTCTTCATGGAAATTAAGGGGCCTGGGGTAGATAAAACGAAAGCCGCCATGGATTTTATTGCCAAGGAACATTTCGACTTTATCCTTGCGATTGGGGATCATTGGACGGATGAGGAAACCTTTAAAGCGTTACCCGCCTCGGCATACAGTATCTGTGTGGGCGACAAATGCACCCAAGCTCGCTTTAATGTTAGCTCCCATCAGGAAGTAAATCAACTGCTGGAGAAGCTAGGGCAAGTGGAACCCTTGAAACTGATGATGATTTAAATCATGTTTGATACCATCTAAAATCCGGATTAGGGGGGTAGTGACTGTTTATCTTTACCATCCCGCCGGCGCTTCTCATGCGAGGCGGGATGAGGTTGTTAACGAATTTAAAATTGATTATGAAGACATTCATTGTCCCCACTGATTTCTCGCCGGAAGCTGAGAATGCCTTAGAATATGCTTGTGCCGTGGCCGGCGTGCTTCGTGCGCGCCTGGTCTTATTTAACTCCTATAGCTTTCCTGTACACGCTTCCAATGCCCGTTTATCCGCTGCCAGCATGGAGAGCTTGGAAGAACACAATAAGGAGCTACTACAGGAGCGGGCCCAACGGCTCTCGACACAATGCAACATTCAAATCAGTTATGAATATGGTTTGATGGTTGAAGTGAGTGAAGAGCTCGATAAAATCGTGGAAAAATATCAAGGGGATATGGTCATCATGGGAATGGCTCCCAAATCCTTGGCGCAAGAGCTGTTTGGCAATACCACCACCTCTGTGATTATGAAACAAAAGTACCCGGTGCTGGCCGTGCCATCGGGTGCTACTTATTCCGGTTTAAAAAAAATCCTTTTTGCCTGCGATGACTTAGAGAAAGTACCTAAAAACATTCTTACAAGGATACGAGAGATGGCAGCGGTTTTGGAAGCTGAGGTAGAAGTTTTCCACGTAAAGACAAAGTCAAATAGCTGGGCTGTAGCCGCTACGACACCTGCCTCAAGTAGTGTGATTGATGAAGGTTTTGAAGGGATATCTTATTATTACAAAAATGTTGAATCTACTGCGGTCATTGCGGCAATAGAACAGGAAGTTAAAAATATTCAGGCCGATCTTCTTATTATGATGCCGAGAAGGTATGGCTTCTGGGATTCGTTCGCCCATAGAAGCAAGACCCGGATGATGGCGTCCAACAATGATGTGCCGCTGTTGTCAATTCCCGTACAGTCGTGAGATAGCGAGGCAGCAGGAATTCTTGCCAGACATCTTGTAATCATTAAAAGCCTTTCAACACTCGAAGTTGAAAGGCTTTTGGTGATTACATAGGTTAAGATCGGAGTTTCCCGGGCCTGGAGTTATTTGGCGGCGGCAGTTAATGAAGGTAATGCTAATGCACCCCTACATAGAGTTCTTTTAGTTTTTCCACCGTGTAGTCGATTTCCTCTAAAGTATTGAACCGGCTGAAAGAAAACCTGACCGAGTCCCTTTCAGGATTGTGGTTAATGGCCCGGAGCACATGGGAGCCCACAGCGGCACCGCTACTACAAGCAGAACCTCCAGAGGCGGCTATTCCTTGCAGATCCAAGTTAAACAACACCATCCCGCGGTTGTCCTCAGAAGGAGGGAGACTGACGTTTAAAACGGTATAGAGGCTTGCGTCTAAATCAGCAGAAAGTCCGTTGAATGCCACGTCAGGGATGTTTTCTTTGAGCATTTGGATAAAATGGACCTTCAACGATTCTATGTATTTGCGATGCGTGGACATTTCCTCATAGGCTATTTCCAAAGCTTTGGCGAGGCCGATGATGCCGTACACGTTTTCGGTCCCTCCCCGCATATTTCTTTCTTGCGCACCGCCCAAAATATAAGGGTGGATCTTTCTGTCTTTTTTCAGATAAAGAAATCCAGTACCCTTGGGACCATGGAATTTATGCCCTGCTCCCGCAGTGGCGTTTACAAAAGTTTCGGAAAGGATATGGGTATAGTGTCCTACTGTCTGTACCGTGTCAGAGTGAAAGAAGGCTTTATGTTCCTTGCAAAGCTGGCCAATCGCGTCAATATCATTGATGTTTCCGATCTCGTTGTTGGCGTGCATGATGCTGACGAAGGAGTTCGGGTTGTTTTCCAAGAGCGTTTGTAGGTGATCCATATCGATCTGGCCCTGCTCACTAACTTCGACAAGACTTAATCGGACTTTGCCTCTTTTCTCCAATTCCTCTATAGGATGCAGTACAGCATGGTGTTCAAGGGGGGAGGTAATGACGTGGTTGATTCCGTGGCTTTCAATCCCGCAAAATATAGCCGTGTTGTCGGCCTCTGTGCCGCCGGAAGTAAAGAAGATCTCCGAAGGGCTGGCATGTAACAGTTCGGCTACTTTTTTTCTGGCTTTCTCAATGGCCGTTCTGACTTCCCGTCCAGGTGAATGCACCGAAGAGGGGTTTCCATAATGCCCACGCATATATGGTAGCATCGCCTCCAACACACGCTCGTCCAAGGCGGTCGTTGCGGCATTGTCAAAATAAATCTTCATATAATGTTCTCGGGGATCAATTCCCGCTTGATATCACTTCTTTGATGTCCAGCATAATTTTCTTGGCCAAATGTTCCGCAGTGGCCTGGGTAGAAGACTCGGAATAGATTCGGATAATAGGTTCCGTATTGGACTTTCGTAAGTGTACCCATTCTTTCTCAAATTCGATCTTTACCCCGTCTATATCGTTGATAGGATGCTTGCTGTATCGTTGCCGGATCTTTTCCAAGATAGTATCTACATTGATGTCGGGCGTCAATTCGATTTTGTTTTTGGAAATGTAATAGTTGGGGTAACTTGCCCTCAATCGGCTGCAGGATTTCCCGAATTTGGCCAAATGGGTCAAAAATAAACCGATTCCGACCAGCGCGTCCCTGCCATAATGGGATTCCGGATAAATCACCCCTCCATTGCCTTCCCCGCCGATGACCGCGTCGGTTGCTTTCATCTTCTCCACTACGTTGACTTCGCCTACGGCAGCAGCATTGTAAGTTCCGCCCCGCTTCTCTGTTACATCCCTCAAGGCACGGGTAGAGCTTAAGTTTGACACGGTGTTACCCGGAGTATTGGCCAGAACGTAATCGGCGACCGCTACCAAAGTATATTCCTCTCCGAAGAAGGTGCCATCTTCATTAAGAAATGCTAGGCGGTCCACATCTGGATCCACTACAATGCCGAGATCGTATTTCCCATTTTCCAGCTTGCCGGAAATGTCCCTGAGATTTTCAGGAAGAGGTTCTGGATTATGAGGGAAATGCCCATCGGGGGTGCAGTACATTTCTTCAATTTCCGCGACCCCCAAAGCTCTGAGGAGTTTTGGAATGACGATACCACCCGTAGAATTGACGCAATCGATAACGACCTTAAAGTTTCTCTCGGCAATCGCTTCCCGGTCCACCAAAGCTAGATCCAGTACATGCTGAATGTGCTTGTCAATATAGTCATTATTGAGCGTATAGCTTCCCAGCTTTTTGGTCTCTATAAACTTATAAGCATCGTTTTCTGCTCTTTCCAATATGTCCTTGCCTTCCAGGTCGGAAATAAATTCGCCTTTGTTGTTCAGAAGTTTTAAGGCGTTCCATTGGATAGGGTTGTGGCTGGCGGTAATGATGATGCCCCCGCCGGCGTTTTCCATAGAAACGGCTAGCTCTACTGTGGGCGTCGTGCTGAGGCCGAGATCCACCACATGAATGCCCAGACCCTGAAGGGTAGAGGCAACTAGCTTGGACACCATTTCACCGGAGATTCTTGCATCTCGGCCTATTATTACTTTGGGATTTTGGAATCGTTCGAGAACCCATGATCCATATGCTGCTGTAAATTTAACAATATCAACCGGAGTCAGGCTTTCTCCCACAGTACCCCCTATTGTTCCCCGGATGCCGGAAATCGATTTAATTAATGCCACGTAAGAGTTGGTTAATGTTCAATATAAAAATCGTAAAGAATCAACTTGTAAAGGGTCTTACTTAAATTTTGCCATGACCTTGTCGACCTCATTGTCGGGATTGCCACAGGAGGTGGTCGCATCCACTGTTTTGCCGCAATAACTGCAGGTCTCGCCTTCTTTGTTTAGGAAAGGGCTTTGGGAGGCACAGGTTCCCTTAAATTGTCCGTCTTTCAAAAATATCAGCCTGACTGACATTAAAATGAAAAACAAGGCCATAAAACCTAAAGTCAAATATACAGTTGTCATATCGAATTTATTTCCTCAAATTTACGTAATACTTTCAAAACGTCTGCACTTTAATTATAGTTTCCCCTACCTTATGTTTGAAATGTCCAATCGGGATTCCCAGCTAAAATCATTTGACCGTCTGCTCACTATTATGGACGAATTGCGTGAAAAATGCCCTTGGGATCGTAAGCAAACCATTGATAGTTTGAGGCATTTGACTATTGAGGAGACGTTTGAGCTTTCGGATGCCATTCTGGATCAAGACCTGAATGAAGTCAAAAAGGAGCTGGGAGATATCCTGCTCCACATCGTTTTTTATGCAAAAATAGGCTCAGAAAGGAAGACATTCGATATAGCTTCAGTGATAGACAGTCTTTGTGAAAAATTGATCCGGAGGCACCCCCATATCTATGGAGACGCCGATGCACAGGATGAAGAAGCGGTGAAGAGGAATTGGGAGAAGATTAAGCTGACTGAGAAGGCCAATAAAACGGTGCTCGGTGGGGTGCCCCGCTCTTTGCCCGCCATGATTAAGGCGATGCGTATTCAGGAAAAGGCTCGAGGTGCAGGTTTTGACTGGGACGACAAGCAACAGGTCTGGGAGAAGGTAGAAGAGGAAATGCGGGAATTTAAAGAAGAATTTAATGTCCTTGGGGAGGACGTACGGGATAAAGAAAAAGCCACGGCTGAATTCGGCGACTTGCTGTTCTCGCTCATTAATTATGCCCGTTTTATTGATATCAATCCGGAAGAGGCTCTGGAAAAAACCAACAAGAAGTTTATCAGGCGCTTCCAATACTTAGAGCAAGCGGTGAAGGACCAGGGTAAGGCTTTGGAGGACTTATCGTTGGCACAGATGGATCTTATTTGGAATGAAGCCAAGAAATCGGAGAGGTAAGCGCAGGTAGTTGTCAATTAGTAAAGGACAAAAGACAAGTAGTAACAGTTGGCACCGCAGGGATTGATCGATAAGTTTTTGATATGGAGGCTGAAGCATCTCAGGACAAAAACATTCATTTTGATCTTGAGTGGATTAGTCGGCATTATCGCTGGCTTGGCAGCGGTGATATTAAAGGTGACCGTTCACCATATACAACATTTTTTTATGGTGCGGGCAGAGGTCTATTATACCCACATCCTCTATATTTTCCTGCCGCTGGCCGGCCTTTTCTTAACTTATACCATTGCTAAATATATCTTTAAGGATACCGGTGGGCATGGTATCCCCGATCTGTTGTACAATATCTCTAAGAAGGGCAGTATCATTCCCAAGATGCACATGTACAGTCGTGCAGTTACCTCCGCGATAACAGTAGGTTTCGGAGGTTCAGTTGGGTTGGAAGCGCCGATTGTAGTGACGGGTTCGGCTATCGGTTCCAACGCAGGAATATTGATGCACCTCAACGCAAAGAAGCGGACCTTGTTGATTGGCTGTGGCACAGCAGGGGCTGTTTCAGCAATATTTGGAGCGCCCATAGGGGCAGTACTTTTTGCGGTTGAAGTAATTTTAATGGAAGTAAGTGTTGGGGCATTTGTGCCGTTGTTGATTGCATCGGTGACAGGTTCTCTGACTTCCATGGTTTTGTTGGGCAAGGATGTCATGTTCAGCTTCACGCTGCACGATGAATTCCTAGCGGCCCATGCCCCCCTCTATATGCTGTTGGGGGTGTTTACTGGAGTGGTGTCTATTTATACGGTGAGGACATTGATGCGCACGGAAAAACATATCAGAAAACAGCACCATCCTTGGTTGCGGATCTTGTATGGAGGAGGTGCACTCGGGTTGTTTATATTCCTGTTTCCTCCCATATATGGAGAGGGTTACACCACCTTGCAGGCGCTTATTGATGAGAATCCGCTTCATTTGTTGGGCAACAGCATGTTTTTCGCGCCGAATGAAAATCCCTACTTCTTGATGGTTTTCTTGGCCTTGGTCATTTTGGTCAAACCTATTGCCTCCTCCTTGACGATCGGAAGCGGGGGAAGTGGCGGCTTGTTTGCTCCATCCTTATTTATTGGGGGGGTCGCCGGCTTTTTGTTTGCCTTCGCCAACAACTTTCTGGATTGGTATATTGCGGTACCTCTGGCACATTTCACCTTGGTAGCGATGTGTGGGGTGATGAGTGGGGTCCAGCATGCGCCGCTGTCGGCCATTTTCTTGATCGCAGAGGTCACGGGTGGCTACGAGTTGTTTATACCACTCATGTTGGTGTCTGCCATTTCCTACTCTACCACTACTTACTTTGAAAAGAACTCGCTCTATAAGCAACAGCTGATGGACCAGGGGAGATACCTGCCGGAAACAAAGGATGAGGAAGTGTTGGGACAGATCAATGTCAAAAGCATTATGGAAAGCGACCTGCTTCCAATCCGCCCCGACTCGCTGCTAAAAGACCTTTGCGATCTGGTCAAGCTTTCAAAGCGGAATATTTTTCCCGTGGTGGATGAGGATGGTATCTTACAGGGGGTGGTTACATTGGACGATATCAGGGATATCATGTTTGATCGGGAAAAACAAGAGCGGTTGGTGGTACGTTCCTTGATGAGCAATGCGCCCGATCATATAACCCTTACGGAAGATATGCAGGATGTGATGAATAAATTTGAGCGTACCAACGCATGGAATCTACCGGTGGTGGAAAATGGAAGATATGTGGGCTTTGTCTCCAAGTCCAGGATTTTCAATGCCTATCGTAAAAAGCTGATCAAGCAGCACCAGGATGTGTAGTAAGAAATAATATTCGGTTGGCGACTTTATCCACCGTGCTACTCCGGGATTTGATCTTCAACATCTACCTCTTCAATTTTATCCACAAATTTCCGTATGACAAACATGAGTGTAACTAACTGATAATCAATTGGTTGTTTGCAGGTAAAACGAGCATGTGGATAAGTTTTGCCAAATGTGGATAAATTTTGCTTGCTTTTTATAGATATCGAATAGAAGAAGTTGGGCCTGTTTTTTGACGGGAGGTCAAGGTTCAGTGTTAAAGAATGGTTAAGGCGTTTCCTGGGCGTTTTTATTCAATTTTAAAAGAAAATTTTGAGACAGCCCCGATCGGCTGACCCTCCATCGTTGGCAGGTTAAATCATGGCCAAAATTTCATCGATGTAGACGCGGTCATTGGAAAGTCTGGGCACTTTGTTTTGCCCCCCAAGTTTGCCTTTGGACTTCATCCATCGTTCAAATAAGCCTTCGGGAGCAAAGTGTACCTTAGGTCCCGTTAGAGCGAGGTCTTTATATCTTTTGGCGTCATAATCTGAGTTGATGTCCCGCAAGTTTTGGTCCAAAAGCCGCACAAATTCTTCTTTATCCAGAGGTTGTTGTTTAAACTCAATGATCCATTCGTGCGCCCCTTTGTTTCCTTCTTGATCAAAGTATACTGGCGCGGCAGTAAAATTGGTGATTAAAGCACCTGTAGCATCGCAGGCCATAGATATCGATCGCTCGGCGTTTTCCACGATGACTTCTTCTCCAAATGCATTGATAAAATGTTTTGTTCGTCCGGATATTCTAATCCGGTAGGGAAATACTGAAGTGAAGGTGACCGTGTCCCCAATCTTGTAGCGCCAGAGACCCGCATTGGTGGTGATAAGCATAGCGTAATTGCGACCAAGTTCCACTTCCCCAAGTGGAATGACTTGTGGCTCTGCTTGATCCCATTCGCCCATCGGGATAAATTCATAGAAAATGCCGTAATCCAGCATCAGAAGCAGATCCTCAGCATCCTTTTGATCCTGGATTCCAAAAAAGCCTTCTGACGCGTTGTACGTTTCCATATAGCGCATTTTAGATGAAGGGATTAGTTCTCCAAACAATTTCTTATAGGGCCCGAACGCCACCGCACCATGAAAGAATATTTCCAGATTGGGCCACACTTCCAGGATGTTGTTTTTACCTGAGAGCTCCAGGATTTTTTGAAGGAGCACGATGGTCCAGGTAGGGACCCCCGCCATACTCACTACGTTCTCATGCAGGGTCTCCTGCGCCATCTTCTCGATTTTTTGTTCCCACTCACTCATCAAAGCTACTTCAAGGCTAGGCGTCCGCGCCAATTGGGCCCACATCGGGAGGTTTTGTATAATGACCGCTGAAATGTCCCCGTAGTGGCTGGATTGGTTGAAGTCCAGTTCATTGACCTGGCTGCTTCCCCCGATCGATAAGCTTTTGCCTCTGAAGAGTTTCGTCTCAGGATAATTGTTGACGTAAAGCGAGATCATGTCCTTGCCGCCTTTGTAGTGGCAGTCTTCTAATGCTTCTTGGGAAACCGGGATAAACTTGCTCCTACCACCCGTTGTGCCTGAAGATTTGGAAAACCAGCTGATGGTGGAAGGCCAGATCACATTTTGCTTTCCACGCATGGTCTCCTCAATATAAGGCTTCATTTGCTCGTAATCATGAACCGGTACCTGACGCGAAAAGTCACTATAGCTGCGGATGTCCGAAAAACCATACTTCTTGCCAAAATCCGTTTTCTTGGCAGATTTTACCAGTTCCGAAAAAAGCTCTTGTTGGACATCAATGGGGTATTTTTTGAACTTATCGATCTGGTTGATGCGGTTTTTGAACAACCAGGTCATAAAAGTATTGATCACATCCATAGTTTATATTTTCCTCTTCAACTCAAAATGTTTCCCAAGATACACTTTTCTGACTTGCTCGTCAGCAGCCAGTTCTTCGGCGGTGCCTGCTTTTAACAACTTGCCTTCAAACATGAGATAGGCTCTGTCTGTAATGGAAAGGGTTTCATTGACGTTGTGGTCGGTGATCAAGATACCAATGTTTTTATTTTTAAGTTGGGCGACGATGGACTGAATCTCTTCTACTGCGATGGGGTCAACCCCCGCAAAGGGTTCGTCTAGGAGGACGAACTTGGGGTCTACAGCGAGGGCTCTGGCAATTTCGGTCCTTCTTCTTTCACCGCCCGAAAGAACCATTCCAAGGTTTTTACGAACATGAGTAAGGGAGAACTCCTCCAAGAGGCTTTCCATCTTTTCTTTCTGAACTTTTTTTGGGAGGTTGGTCATTTCGAGCACAGCCAGAATATTCTCTTCCACGGATAGTTTCCGGAAAACAGAGGCCTCCTGTGCCAGATAGCCTATCCCCAATTTGGCTCTTCGGTACATGGGCAAAGGCGTAATGTCTTGTTGATCCAGAAATACTTTTCCGCTGTTGGGTTTGATCAAGCCCACGATCATGTAAAAAGAAGTGGTCTTGCCCGCCCCGTTCGGACCCAGCAAACCTACAATTTCTCCCTGTTCTACCTTGACGGAGATATCGTTGACCACTCTTCTGCCCTTGTATATTTTTACCAGGTTTTCCGCCCCTAATATCATATCAATCGAATTTAATGTCCTTAACGTAAACTTGAAGGCTACTGGTGTTTCTAAACGTATTCTCCCTAATGCCAAAGGCGATATTGAACCGCATCTTGCTGTTGAGTAACTCGTAGTACTCCGCAAAACAAAAAGCGATACAGGTAGGCCTCGTTTCCTGCCCATCCTGTACGATCTCAAATTTCAAGTGTTTATCCTTAAGAATTTTGATGTTATCAGCATACACCCGAGTGGCAGAAAATATCGGCTCTGGATTGCCTGGCCCAAAGGGAGCCATCTGTTTGAGGATGTTATAAAACTTGTAATTGATTTGGTCAAGCAACAATATATCGTCTATTTCGAGCACCGGCTTCAGGTGATGATCAGTAATCCTTTCGCTGACAATTTGCTCAAACCTCTTTTGGAACGCAGGTACATTGTCGACGGGCATGGTCAGTCCTGCCGCATACTTGTGCCCGCCAAATTGCTCCAAAAGATCACTACATTCACTAATGGCTTCGTAGATGTCAAAATCCACCACAGATCTGGCGCTTCCTGTTGCCATGTTATTCGATTCGGTTAGGATAATAGTGGGTCTGTAATACTGTTCAATACAACGTGAGGCTACTATTCCAATTACTCCTTTGTGCCAATCCTGTTTGAAGAGCACTGTGCTTTTTAGTGCACCGGTAGTCTCTTGGATCCCAATCATGCGAAGCGCCTCTTTGGTGATATTCTCGTCAAAGTTTTTGCGACTGGCATTGACATCTTCTACCAGTGAGGCACGGCGGACGGCGTCATTGAGGTCCTTCGAAATCAACAGCTGGACGGAGGCTTTCGCATGCTCCATTCTTCCGGACGCATTGATCCTGGGCCCAATTTTGAAAACGATATCTCCGATCTCAATATCTTTGTCCACCTTGCCATTTTGCATCAAAGCTTTCAGGCCCGGACGTGGATTATTATTGATTCTTTCTAAGCCGTAGTAAGCCAAAATCCGGTTTTCCCCCGTGATAGGTACAATGTCTGCAGCGATACTAACCGCTACTAGGTCGAGGTATTCGTAAAGATTGATCGAATCAAGACCTTTCTGGATAGAATACGCTTGGATAAGTTTGAAGCCGACACCACAGCCACTGAGTTCTTTGTATGGATAGGTACAGTCTTTCCGTTTGGGGTCAAGGACTGCGACGGCATTTGGGATTCGTTCCCCTGGGGTATGGTGATCGCATATGATGAAATCCACTCCGAGCGCATTGGCCAAATCGATTTTTTCCAATGCCTTTATCCCGCAGTCAAGAGAGACAATCAATTTGAAGTCGTTATCTGCAGCAAAGTGAATTCCTTTCTCAGAGACACCGTACCCTTCTTTATATCTGTCAGGGATGTAAAAATCAACATGCTCATAGAGGGATTTAAGAAAGCCATAGAACAAGGCCACCGCTGTCGTTCCATCTACGTCATAGTCCCCGTAGACCAGGATTTTCTCGCCCCGGTCCATGGCGCTGGATAGGCGTTCAACGGCCTTGTCCATGTCCTTCATCAAGAAAGGATCATGGAGCTTTTCTAAATCGGGCCGAAAATATTCTTTAGCTTCCTGAAAATCACTGATGCCTCTGTTTACAAGCATGTTAGCCAGAGTGTGGTTTACGTTGATCTCCCTGCTAAGTATTTCTACCGCGAGTGGATCCGCCTTTTCATTGATTTTCCATCGATACTCCATGTGACGAAATTACTAAACAATGGGTCTTGTTCCTTGCTTACTGGAATAAATTATCTCCCCACGGGCGTCCGAAAGCGTCCACTAAATCTAGAAGAATGCTGTGGTTCAGTCATCAAAGACAAAATCGAGAACCTCTTTTAAAGGAACCCGTTTGCCGTCTTTATACGGAACAATCCAAGCTCTGGTCATTCCGACTTTTCTCATGTGTTTTTTTAAAGCATCAGCCTCCCGGTATTTTCTGAAGTTCCCTATTACATAGTGCATATAGGTGTTGCCCTCTTCTACCTCCAAATTATAGGTCCTTCTTTGCTTTTGTGAAAAATCAGATGGTTTCAATGCGCCGATCTGCACTTTGAATACTACTCCGCTATCCCATTGTTCACCTTCTTCCGTCACCAAGCCCAATTGGATTTCCCGGGTTTTAAGTTCATGCCGTAAGTCTTCTATTTCCGATTTAAAAAAATTGATTTCTTGCTCCTGTTTAAAAGCAAGCGTTTTTAGATCGCTGTTTTCATTTTCGTATAAGGTCAGCGCAGACGAAAGATACGCGTTTTCTTCTACCATCTTTTTAAGGTGTTCAGGCGTCAGCTTTCTCAGCTCCCTTTTCCAAGCTTTTTTTTCAGACAACGAGAGCTGGGCGGAAGCGTAGGGAGCAAAAATAAAGGAGGGAGCGAGCAGAAAAGCGAGCGCGACGAGCTTTTTCGAAAGATACGGGCTGAACATCATAAAGAAGATAGCGTCATTTTCGTTCTAAAATACGAAAAATGCGCTATCTTATACTTTTATCGCTGTAAGTTTCAATTATTTCAGTCCACCAATCATGTCTTCCGGTTTCACCCACTCGTCAAACTGCTCGTTAGTAAGCAGGCCGAGGGAAATAGCAGCTTCTCTCAGGCTAGTACCTTCCTTATGAGCTTTTTTAGCGATGGCCGCTGCATTCTCGTAACCGATGTGTGGGTTTAAAGCCGTGACCAACATCAAGGAGTTCTCAAGGTGGCGCTGGATAAAGGGCGTGTTGGGTTCAATACCAACCGCACAATTGTCATTGAAGGATACGCAGGCATCCCCGATAAGTCGTGCCGAGGTAAGCAGGTTGTGGATCATCATTGGTTTGAACACATTTAGTTCAAAATGCCCGTTAGATCCACCTACCGATATGGCAACATCGTTGCCCATTACCTGTGCGCAAACCATGGTGATGGCTTCTACCTGCGTCGGGTTTACCTTGCCTGGCATAATAGAAGACCCGGGCTCGTTTTCGGGAATGAGAATTTCCCCAATCCCGGAGCGGGGACCGGACGATAGCATCCGGATGTCGTTGGCGATTTTCATCAGGCTCACGGCCAATTGTTTTAAAGCACCGTGGGTTTCGACAATAGCGTCATGGGCTGCTAAGGACTCAAATTTATTGGGAGCAGTGACAAAAGGATGACCGGAGTTTTCCGCTATCTTTTTGGCTACTAGTTCCGCATACCCTTTGGGGGTGTTTAAACCAGTGCCCACCGCAGTGCCGCCCAAGGCCAATTCTGAAAGGTGTGCAAGGGTATTGCGCAAGGCTTTCAGGCCATAATTCAGTTGGGCTACATAGCCGGAAAATTCTTGGCCCAAGGTGAGGGGGGTAGCGTCCATAAAATGGGTTCTACCGATTTTAACCACATTCATAAACTGCTCGGATTTCTCCTGAAGCGTATCCCTCAGCTTTTCTACGCCAGGAATAGTTGTTTCCACCACCATCTGGTATGCCGCGATGTGCATGGCAGTAGGAAAAGTATCATTGGAGGACTGCGATTTGTTCACATCATCGTTGGGATGGATTTTCTTTTTTTCATCTTCCAGAGAACCACCTAGTAATACATGCCCTCTGTAGGCGATCACTTCATTTGTATTCATATTGGACTGGGTCCCCGAACCGGTCTGCCAGATGACTAGGGGAAATTGGTCGTCTAGTTGGCCAGCAAGGATTTCGTCACAGACTTGGCCAATGGTTTTCGCTTTTTCGGGATCGAGAACGCCTAACTCAGCATTGGCATGGGCTGCTGATTTTTTGAGAATGGCAAAAGCACGGATGATTTCTAAAGGCATCTGGTTGCGTGCGCCGCCAATTTTAAAGTTATTGATGGAACGTTGCGTTTGTGCGCCCCAATACTTGTCTGCAGGCACCTCAACAGGGCCCATGGTGTCTTTTTCTATTCTAAATTGCATGTAAAGCGATGTTTATTTAAAATGTAATACTAGCGTGCTAATTTAAGCCTTAATCTTTAAAATCCCCGACGAGCTTCTCTTGAAAGGCCCGTGCCCGACATCAACTCTTTTCCTGAAGGCTCAACATCTGATGAAAAATCATCTGCGATTGCTTCAATTTCGATTTAAAGTACATCCAAGCGAAAGCAAAATTACCTGCACCTGCCAATAAGCATAGTGATGCATAGAGCCATTGGTTGTCATACAACACGAAGAGCACGGCCATCAGCAAAGTCACCATACTCCAAAACGCCAAAAAGAACGTGGAGCTGGGGAACAAGGTGTATTTCAGAAATAGAATGCAGCCCGTTCGGGTCGGTTCGATCTTGCCGTTGATCAGCGGGAGGAAGCTATCTGCTCTTTTTATCATTAAAGACAACCGAAAGCGGTTGTCCCCAATTTTCCCATTGAATTGACAGTTTTCTTTAGAATATTCTGAATAGTCCAAATAGTTGACCCTTTTGGTCATGGCCGCAATTTTCCTTGCCACCTCCTCGCAAGAAAAGGAAGAAACTAAGATCTCACTATGGTGGGGAAAGATATTCACAATGAGTTTTGTTTTATCAAGTGTTTACGACCGGCTAAACTGCCGGGCTGGTAGGCCGCAGCAGTTTAGCCTTTTACCGCGACACAGGAAATCTCCACGTTTACATTTTTGGGCAATTTGCTCACTTCAACGGTCTCTCTGGCTGGAGGGCTACTTTTGAAGTATTGCCCATAGGCTTCATTAATTGTGGTAAAATCGTCCATATTTCTGATAAAGATGGTGCACTTCACCACGTCATTAAAGCTAAACTGGGCCGCAGCCAATATGGCATCCAAATTTTTCATCACGGCATGGGTTTCCTCCGTGATATTTTCATTGATCAAGTCGCCAGTATCGGCATCTAAGGCGATTTGACCAGACACATATAAGACGTTCCCAACTTTGACGGCCTGACTGTAGGGGCCTATTGGCGCCGGTGCATTCTTTGAAAATACTATTTCTTTGGACATAAGGTTTTCTTTTTCAACAAAATTAACTAACGAAATTCAGGATTAAAAGATTAGCTGCTCCACCGATGTTTAATGTTAGGGATTACCTATGTCTTCCGCTCACGTATTGAAAATTTATCCAGCTGATTAGTGTAAGAATTACAATTAATTTGCAGGAGTGTTTTTTGTTTCTTAATATTGGTTCTATAAAAAGCTCTATTCCATCTCGTTTGACTGTGTTAAATGCAGCGTCTGTTGGCAATAGGTTCGCTTCAACCCTAGGTAATTTAACATAAACCCAAAACCCATGAACCAAAAACACTTGGCCCTTTGTCGGGGCTTCAGAGGGTGGATCAGTGCTATGCTGATGTATCTCATTTTTTCTCTCCCTCTTCACGCGCATCTCCTCGATTCCAGGTATGATCAAAACCTTGAAATCTCCGTTTCCGGAACCGTTGTCGGGGAAGATGGTGAGCCTATTCCCGGAGTATCTGTAATAGTAAAGGGTACGGACATAGGAGCCGCAACAGATCTCGATGGTAGATTCTCTTTAACCGTGCCTTCAACGGCCAGTGTGTTGGTGTTTTCCTACTTGGGATATACCTCGCAGGAAGTTACTGTAGGTAGCCAGACAACCTTCAAAGTGGTATTGGAGGAGAACCTCAGTGATCTTGGAGAAGTAGTGGTCGTAGGCTATGGCACGCAAAGAAGGGGAACGGTCACCGGAGCCATCGGCGAAGTGAAAGCCGAAGACCTCTTGAGGACGCCCTCCGTGACTACTTCTGAGGCTTTAGTGGGCAGGGTTCAGGGTATTACTTCACGGCAAGGCGACTCCCGTCCCGGATCGAGTGCTTCTATACAAATCCGGAACATGGGCCAGCCGCTGTTTGTGATTGACGGGGTACCTTCTGATGCGGGTCAATTCAACAACCTAGGCCAGAACGATATAGAAAGCATCACCATCCTGAAGGATGCTTCAGCCGCCATTTATGGCATGCGGGCTGCCAATGGTGTGGTATTGGTGACGACCAAGCGGGGTAGGACCAATCAAAAAGCTGAAATTAACCTTTCGGGTTATTACGGTTTGCAAAACTTCACCCGATATCCCCAACCGGCTAACGCCTATCAATTTGTAAGGGCACAGGCTGAATCGGATCAAAATTTAGGTATACCTACCAGCTGGACACCGGATGAACTGGGCAAGTGGAGGCAAGGAACCGAGAAAGGTTACCAGAGCTTTGACTACTATGATTTTATCATGAAGCCAAATGTGCCCCAATATTCACTGAGTGGTAGTGCCTCGGGCGGAACAGAAACAACGAAGTATTATTTCTCTCTCAGCCATCTCAACCAAGATGCATTGATCGAAGATTATTTGTTTAAAAGGACGAACTTCCAGTCAAATATTGATATGACCTTGGCAAAAGGTCTGACCATTGGCACCCAACTCAGCGGAAGGCTGGAAGTAAGGGAACAGGTAGGGGTTCCGGGACTGGATGATTATTTCAATCCATTCCTCAGTATTTTCACGATGTGGCCCACGGAGCGCCCCTATGCCAATGACAACCCAAACTACGTAAACGGAGACGTCCACAACATCAATGTCAATCCTGCTACCTACACGAAGGAAATCACCGGCTATATTGATGAAGTATGGCGGGCGATCAAAGGGAATTTTTACGCAGGGTATGACTTTGACAATGGTCTTTCCTTTAAGGGCACCTATTCTTACAACTTCACCAATTTCGATTTTGATGGATTTGAATATACCTATGACGCGTATATCTATAATGAAGCGACCGACACTTACGAGACCCGACCGGAATATGGCAACCAGAACCCTTGGAGGGAAAGAAGGAAGCGTAATGTGGTCGACCGTGTGGGCCAGTTCCAAATTAATTACGAGAAGCGATTTGGCGCACACAATCTATCGGCCGTAGCGGGCTACGAACGCTGGGACACTCAAAACCACTACATGGTGGTCCATACCGTGCCGCCCAACAATTATATTCCCATTATGTCTTTTGCTGACCAGGATTTGCTGATTGATGAAATATATGAAGAAGCCCGCGAAGGATACTTAGCAAAGATCAACTATGATTATAAGGAGAAATACCTGATCGAGTTGCTGGGTAGGTATGACGGCTCCTTTCTCTTTGCCCCGGGCAAGAGGTTTGGCTTCTTCCCAGGTGTGTCAGTGGGATGGAAATTATCGGAAGAGAATTTCATGAACAACATCAAAGGCCGTGTATTGTCGGACCTGAAGTTTCGGGCTTCCTACGGACAAACCGGCAATGACCGACTGATTGGTAGTAACGAATTCATTGTCCCTCCTTTCAGTTATTATGCAGGCTATGATTTCAGATCAGGCGGGGGCGGAAGTGCCATACTTGATGGGGCCTTTGTGCCAGGAGTTGACCCAAGAGGCATACCCGTGACCAACCTGTCCTGGATCACCAACACCAATTTCAACGTGGGTATAGATGCCTATTTCATTGATAATAAACTGTTTCTACAGGCGGATGCATTTGAAAGAAGACGTACCGGATTGCCGGCGGGAAGGTATGATGTTTTGCTTCCAAGAGAAGTGGGGTACGGGCTTCCTTCCGAAAACTTGGAGAAGGATGCCCACAGGGGCATTGAAGGGATCGTTACTTACAATGGGAAAATAGGAGGCGTCGACTTTACCATCGGGGCGAACGGCACGGTTTCCCGACTCAAAATTGTTGAAAGATACAAACCCCGATTTGGAAACTCTTGGCATGAATACCGCAACGACCAAGAGGGCCGATGGGCCAATATCAACTGGGGATACGAAGTGGTGGGCAGGTTCCAAAGCATGGAGGAGATTGAGAGTTACCCCATCAATATTGACGGACAAGGCAACAGGACCCTGCTTCCCGGTGACTTTATTTATAAAGATGTCAATGAAGATGGTTTGATCAATGGTATGGATGAGCGGCCGATTGGCTATGCGGTAGGCGCCAATCCCTATATGAGCTTTGGCCTGAACGGTTCCGCTCAATACAAAGGGTTCAGCCTCTTTTTTAACTTTGCCGGAGCATCCATGCAGTCTTTTGTGAGAGATTGGGAATTGAGATATCCTTTCCAGAACAACGGAACTTCACCGGATTATATGTTTGAGGACCGGTGGCACCGGGAGGATCCTTTCAATGCAGATAGCCCCTGGATTGCCGGCACCTATCCGGCAGTAAGAAGATCCAACCACATCAACTATTCGCGTCACAGTACCTTCTGGTTGACCAACGTGAAGTACTTGAGGCTTAGAAACCTTGAAATCGGTTACCAGATCCCCAGCACACTCCTGTCGAAGATCGGGGTGAGTGCTTTGAGAGTATATGCCAGTGGGACCAATCTCTTCTCCATCGATAACGTGAAGGATTTCGGAATAGATCCTGAAATAACTTCCGGCAACGGTCTGGTGTACCCCCAGCAGCGTTTGTTCAATTTTGGTTTTAACCTTTCTCTTTAAGTATAAAGATATGAAAAATAGGTATTTGATATTTCTCTTGGCGATAACATGCCATTTACCGTTGGTTTCCTGTGATACTGATTGGTTGGAGAGAGAGCCGCCGAGCATTCTTTTAGATGAGCAGGTCTGGAATGACGCCAAGCTGGTGACGGGGGTTATCTCCAATTTTTATGACAGACTGCCTGCCCATACGTCCCTTACTACAGGCTGGATCGAGTTTGCTGCCTATGATGAGGCGATGAGGTCTGGCCAGTCCAACCAGGAAGGGCTGAATAACATTGTATCCTACCCATTTAACCGATGGGGGCTTTGGGACTACGATTTGATCCGGGATATCAACCTGTCGATCAAAAAGCTGGAAGAGATCTCCCAGTTTGACGAGGGCAGAAAGACCCAGTTCATCAGCGAACTCAGATTCATCCGTGCTTACGTTTACTTTGAACATGTCAAAAGAATGGGTGGCGTGCCCTTGATTACTGAGGAGTTGATCTACGATTTTTCTGGTGATCCTTCCAGCCTTCAGTTTCCAAGAAACAAAGAAGAGGAAGTGTATGACTTCATCGCTGCGGAGCTTGACGCTGTCATGTCGACCTTAGGTAATGAAGGAAGTCAAACCAGGGCCAATCGCTTTACTGCCCTTGCGCTTAAAAGCCGGGCGATGCTCTATGCCGCGTCTTTGGCTAAATACAATAATCAAATGGGAGCACCGATCAGCCTTCCCGGTGGAGAGGTAGGAATATCAGCGGGAAGAGCAGAAGCATACTATAACGAATCACTGGAGGCTTCACTGGAAATTATCAATGAAGGGAATTATGCACTGTACACCAACAACCCAGACTTGGGAGAGAATTTTTATGAGGCACTGATCTCTAAAACCAATAACAGTGAGGTCATCTGGGCGCAGGATTTCTTATCGTCAGCGGACAAAAGACATGGTTTTGCCTATGAAAATATCGTCCGCTCCGTACGGGAGGACAACTTAGGCTCTTCGGCTATTGCTCCTTCGTTGAATCTGGTCGAGGATTTTGAGTATCTGGACGGAAGTACAGGTGAATTGAAAACCCGCACCGATGACAATTCTGATTTTATCTATTACGATGAGGTCGAGGAGATCTTTGCCAACAAGGATGCGAGGCTATACGGCACCGTTGTGTATCCGGGCGCACCTTTTAAAGGGCAAGAAATCTTTATGCAGGCGGGCGTGATGGTATGGAACGGCAATTCCTATGACGTGGTGGAGGCCAATGGCCTGGGGGCTGACTACACCGACGGTGGTGTCCTCACGGCTGCAGCAGGTCCTCACCGCAGTATACAAGAGGTATCAAACACCGGCTTCTACCTGCGTAAATACGTGGATAATGGCCCTCAGACCAGTACCCGAGGCATTAGAAGCGAGGTATGGTGGGTACGGTTTAGGTTGGGTGAAATCCACCTGAATGCTGCTGAAGCCGCTTTTGAACTGGGAAGATCGGCTGAGGCCCTGGCTTTGGTAAATGCCCTAAGAGAGCGGGCGGGGTTCGGCCCTAACAGCTTATCCAGTCTTTCCATGGAACGAATCAGGAACGAGAGACGTGTGGAACTTGCTTTTGAAGATCATGTAGTGTGGGATTACAAGCGATGGCGGATTGCGCACGCGCAATGGTCAGGCAATGCCAACAACCCCAATAGTATGGTGTACAGCCTTTATCCTTATCGCATCGTCCGTCCGGGCGACAGCCGCGATGGCAAGTACGTGTTTGTCAAAAACGTGGCACCTCGGTTCAGGGCCCCAAGGTTCTTTCAGTTGGGCAACTATTATTCCCTGATAGGGGAAGACTTGATTGATGCCAATCCAAAATTAGTAAGAAACCCATTCCATTAAATCAGATCATGAAGAGTCCTATATTGAAAATAAGCGCTGTATTGTTTTGTGTGCTGGTGGTTGCCAGTTGCAATTACGATAATTTTGATCCTCCTCAATCTATGCTGCAAGGAAGGGTGGTGTATCAGGGAGAACCGTTGGGGTTGAGAAGTGAAGGGGTGCAACTGGAACTGTGGCAGCCCGGCTATGAGTTATTCCAAAAAATTCCACTTCATGTAGATCAGGATGGATCTTTTTCGGCCGCCGTCTTTGATGGAGATTACAAACTGACGCTTCTTCGTGGAAATGGCCCTTGGCTCGACCAGACAGATTCCATCGAAGTGCAGGTAAGGGGAGGGAAAACCCTTGACATAGAGGTCCAACCTTACTATACGCTGACATCGCCGCAGTACAGCCGAAACAGCGGTCAGCTCAGCGCTACTGTACAGGTCAATAGCATTAATCCGATACGGGCAGTGGAAAGTGTAGCGATCTATGTTGGAAGAACCGCCATACTAGATGCGGTGAGAAACGAAGCCAATCTAGTGGTATCTGGTGAGGAACTTGATTTGTCGTCACCAATCTCTCTCGACATCAACTTGCCGGGAAGTTTGGCAGGCAGGGATGTGTACGTCAGAGTGGGTGTGAAGGCCGCCGGTGTGCAGGAATTATTATATTCAAAGGTTGAACACTTACCATAAGATGAAAAGGGGGTAGCTGTGCCGCCCCCTTTTTTATAGTACCGCCTTCACCCTACCAACGGTGCCATCTTCCAGCATCACCTTGATGCCATGGGGGTGGTCGGGCGATTTTGTCAATATTTTCTTAACAAATCCATGGGTTAATTCCCCACTTCGTTGGTGGTGTTTCTGCACCACTTCCACTTCTGATCCGATTTGAATGTCTTTTCTTTTTGTCCCGTCCATTTATTTATTGCAAATATGGTTTTTGATCTTGCGCCGATTACTGCAGAGGTTTCCTTAGGTCAGATATTATTTTTATCAGGGTCAAGACCTGTTCGTAATGTTTTTTGCCCAAGCTCTTAACGCAAATAAACGTAGTTTTTTTCAACTGCCTTTATTTGTGAACCGAAGGTGTCTTCAGACTTGCGGGTTTTCTGCAGGGATAGCCATCTGAGCTACTCAACCCACCTTCATCTGCGGGAATCTCTCACCGCATCGTTCACAAAGTAAAACAGCAACCGTTCTACCCTTTCTCTTTCCATATTACGAAATTGGTGATGCAGGTTGGCCGCGTTAAAAAGGATAAGCAAACTATCATACTTTTGGTCCGTCAATGAGAAATGCCGCATGATTTCTTGGCGCATTGAATCAGAACGGACCACCTCCAGATAATCCTTCTGCGCTTCCCTTAGTTCCTCTGCCTTTTCGAATTTTCTCTTGTTCTTCTCTGATTTTGAAAAATAGGAAATAGGCCCTGCCAGAACTGCTCCCGGTTCATAATCTTTCGTTGCGCCTACCACCACCTGGCCTGGGCGGATGGCGACATGATTGGGATCTACTTTGTTGATACCATGTAGTTGGATACTGGTGTTCTCATTTTTCTCCATCACATAGACCTCCGGTAGCTCTATTGCGTCAAATCCGAGGTAAACGAGCAATGGATCTGGAAAATCCAGCGGCACGACGATGGTGTCAGAGTGAAAGTTTTTACGGCTAAAAACCAAGGTGTCGCCAGCTTGCGCAGGAGTCGAAAACTTGCCCTCGTGATCCGTATAAGTAAATTTTCCCGATCGACTATTGTTTACCTTTACCCACGCAATTCCTGATTTCCCCTGCCCGTCCACTACCCGCCCTTCCAGATCTTGGGAGCGGGAGGTACTTATCAAAAGCAGAAACCAACCAAAAAGGAGGCAGATTTTAAACATGTTTAAACTTAACCAAGGATCAGACACCTAGGTGTTCTTCCCGGTTAAATCTTGTTAAAGCAGCCTAATTATTCGCCGGCCACCAACTTGAATCCCTCCCCATGTAAGGTAATGATCTGAACCTTGGGGTCGTCCTTAAGGAGCTTGCGTACTTTGCTTAGGTAGACGTCCATGCTACGGGCGTTGAAATAGCTGTCATCGCCCCAGATTTGCTTGAGGGCTTGTGAGCGACTTACATTTCTATTGAGTTCCGAGGCTAGCAATCTGAGAAGCTCATTTTCTTTCGACGTGAGTTTATGTTTCCCTTCAGGGCCTTCCAAGGTTTGTTGGTCATAGTGGAGGGTGAAGTCGCCAAACTTGTAACTTTTCAATGTGGCGGTTTCGTCGGTTTTCATCGTGCGGCGGAGGATGGCATTGATTCTCAGTAGGAGCTCTTCCATGCTGAAGGGTTTGGTTATATAATCGTCCGCTCCGATTTTCAAGCCTTCTATCACATCGTCTTTGAGATTTTTGGCGGTGAGATAGATGATTGGGAGTTCCTCTTCCACTTTCTTAATCTCTTTTCCCAGAGTGAAGCCGTCTTTTTTAGGCATCATGATATCCAAAATGCAGAGGTCAAAAGTTCCTTTTTTGAATTTGGACCAGCCTTCCTCCCCATCCCTGCACAGGACAGTATTGTAGCCTTTCATGGTGAGGTACTCATTGAGAATGTCACCTAGATTGGGATCGTCCTCGACGACCAAAAGTTTTGCTTTACTCATGTTTTTTGGGTAAATGAATGGTGAAAATACTTCCTTTATCTAACTCACTTTCTACACCGATGGTGCCCCGATGGGCTTCAACCATGGTTTTCACATAGGCCAGTCCGAGGCCAAAGCCTTTTACATCATGGACGTTTCCAGTAGGCACACGATAAAACTTATCAAAAATCCGCTTTAGCATCTCCTTATTCATTCCTATGCCCTTGTCCTTTACTGAAAGAATGATCTCTTTATCTTTTTCCGTTGCCTGAATACTGATTTCTGGGGCGTCTTTAGAATACTTGTTGGCGTTATCCAACAGGTTGTTGATCACATTGGCCAAATGAAAGGCGTCTCCTTCAATATAGGGGTCGTCGATGGCTAGGTTGATCTCCATGGCACCGCCTCTTTTTTCCACCAGCAGTTCAAAATGCGCATGGGCAGCCTTTATAAGCTCTACAATGTTAATGGTTTCTATTTTTAGCTTGAATTCTTTTTTATCCAATGTAGCTGCCTGCAGCACTTTTTCCACCTGTGTGCCCAGCCTTTTATTTTCTTCCTTGATAATACCCAGGTATCTAGACCGAAATGTTTCTTGGTTGATCAAATCAGGGTCCTGTAAGGCCTCCACTGCAAGGCTCACAGTAGCAATGGGCGTCTTGAATTCATGGGTCATGTTGTTGATAAAGTCATTTTTGATCTCTGATAATTTCTTTTGCTGGATAATAACCCGGATGGCATAAACAAAGCAAAAGATAATGATGGCAAGGAAGATCAACGAACTCAGAAGCGGAAGCCAGATTTGCTGGAGCAGGTAAAGATTTTTGTTTGGAAAATTGATGACCATGAAGTTGTCGTTGCCCAACAAATCGCTGGGAAAGAGCTCTACCTGAATGCCACTGCTTCTCAGTTCCGCGGGCTTGGTCAGCGCACCTATCGCAACCAAAGAGTCGAACTCATCAATGATCCCCAGGTCGAAGCTTTGGGAAATTCCCCTATTGGCCAACTGGCTTTGCACTTCTCTTTTTACCAAACCTGTATCAAGACGCGTTAATATGTATTGTTTACCCTCCATTAAGAGCTGGTTCATCACGACCTCTACCAGTTCGATTTTCATATTGGCTTTGACAATGGATTCGGCAACATCCCTAGAGACATTATATTCTTCCACGATAAAGGCTTGCCGCTCCATGGCATAGTTTCTACTTGCAAAGCTGTCTTGCTTGCTCACATGTTCTAGATACTTTTCCTTTTCTTGCAGCAAGATGGCCATCTCGTCTGGCGTAAACAGGGAGGAAGCAACTGACGGGGGCATATAGAAGTACTTTTCAATTTCCCTGATGTTGTCGGTAGGGCCATCTTTGGAAGCGATCAGCCGCTTGAATGTCTGCGAAAACTGGGGCATAGGAGTGGTCAGCATAGAGTCCATCACGGAAGGGCGTGCGGTAACTCTCCTTCTGCTCACCTGAAGTTGGATGGGTTCAATTCTCTGGAACAGGGTGGCCCGAAAGCTGGTATCCCTAGCCAGGGCGCTGAGCAAGATTTCGCTCGTTTCTCCCTTTTCAAGTTTTTCTATGGTGGACGTTAACGATTGGTAGATGTTTTGTTCAAATCGCTCCTGATTGATCTTTAGGGCATTGCTCACCCAGTAAAATTGAAACCCGATCAAGCCCAGGCAGGCCACAGACATTAATAAGATGATGATTTTAATCTGGGTTTTCGACATGGTACAAATTTAAGCCTTAAATGCCATGGGCTCTTTAACTTAACATTTTTTAACTTGTGAAGCTTTCGGCAAGATGGATTTTTCTTCAAAAGCGGGCTTGGGACAAAAAAGGCGATTTCTGGTATACGTGCTCTCATCGGATCAGGTTGACGGTAAGTATTTATGGAAGGGAATTTTGATAAGACAGGATAGGGCAGGACACTTAATGGGAACAATTATATTTATTTACGACCGGAATTTAATTCCTAGGCGGCTGCGGGAGTAAATGTTGAGTGTAAGGAAAAGGCGTCTGAATAATAGAAAACCCAATTGTAACATGCGAAAACACATTGCGGCGTTGGTTGGACTAGCCACCATTCCACTCTTTTCTTTCCAAGACCCACCACTTAAGTTCAAAAAGCAACTGATCGCCACTGAAAGTGCGGAGTCCGCAGGCGTATTTGATGTCAATGGTGACGGCGTACCGGATATCGTTTCGGGCAGTTTCTGGTATGAGGGGCCTGGTTATAAGAAGAGAACGCTTATCGGGCAGGTAAAAAGAGAGAATGAATACTTTGATGATTTTTCAACCATTCCCATGGATGTAAATGGAGATGGACGGATGGACTTTGTCACGGGCGGGTGGTTTAACGGGAATTTGGTGTGGAAGGAGAATCCCGGTGACAACAAGCAATGGCAAGAGCACGTAGTCGCCAAAGTTGGAAATATTGAAACCACAAGGGCGTGGGATGTTGACGGAGATGGCTTTGAGGAAATTGTGCCCAACACACCCAATGATCCGCTCGCATATTACAAACTTGAAAGGGATGCGTCTGGAAAAGCAACGGGTAAGTTTACTCAAGTAGTGATTGCTGAAAAACAAGGACATGGGCTGGGTTTCGGAGACGTTAACGGTGACGGCCGCGGGGATTTTATTGTTCCGGGAGGCTGGCTAGAAGCCCCAGAGAACCCTGCCCAAGGTGAATGGAAATTTCATCCAACCTTTGATTTGAAGCACGCCAGTGTTCCAATAATTGTGGCTGATGTCAACGGCGATGGCTTGAATGACTTGATCGTGGGTAAGGGCCATGACTATGGACTGGATTGGTATGAGCAGGTGAAAAAGGGAAAAAACATCGAGTTCGTTCGGCATCCCATTGATCCTTTCCACTCTCAATACCATACGATGGAATGGGTAGATATCGACAATGATGGAGCAATGGAGTTGGTTACCGGCAAGCGCTACAGGGCACATAATGGTGGAGACCCTGGGGCTGATGACGATCTTGGACTTTATTATTTCAAATGGAATGGAAGTTCTTTTACCAAAAATATCATAAGTTACGGTCCCTTTGGGGAAGGAAAGGGTGCGGGGATCTTCTTTTCCGTCGCGGACCTGACTGGGTCTGGTTGGAAGGATGTAATTGTGGCCGGTAAGGACGGACTTTACGTTTTCTTCAATCAAGGCAACCAATAAAAAAACATAGCATTAGAGGGCTTGGTAGTGCCCACTTGATGAAAGACTGTTCATAGTATTTTTTAATCACCTTTAGAATGATGAGATAGGCCGCTCGGGACTCCGGGTGGCCTATTTAATTTTGAATAGTCACGAAAATGTCATAAATTTTATGCTTGTACAGGAAAGTACAGGTAAGTTTATTCTAATGAAATAGATAATATTGGAAGTGGTCTCATTAGGGTGT
>Ga0079224_100001244_pt1 | contig 28732 bp, 26 predicted proteins | sample Stecom2015_FD_80414 | JGI IMG/M metagenome (GOLD analysis project Ga0079224, IMG submission 80414) | Agricultural soil microbial communities from Utah to study Nitrogen management - Steer compost 2015 | ecosystem: Environmental > Terrestrial > Soil > Agricultural land | place: USA: Utah... | reverse complement strand
TGACCTTTTTGTAAGTACAGTAGCTTACGACCAACCAAGTCCAAGCCTTGAATACCGGTGGTACCTTCATATAAGGTAAAAATACGGGCATCACGGTACCATTGTTCTTGGCCATGCTCTTTAATATATCCGTGACCACCAAAAACCTGTATTCCATAGGTAGTCGCTTCTAAAGCAGTTTCAGTAATAAAACCTTTGACTATAGGAATTAAAAACGCCACGAGTTGCTCGGCTTTTAACACTTCATCGGCATTTTTTGAAAGCTTAATCACTTCCAATTGTTGACCGACAAAGTAGGCCATGGCCCGATTGCCTTCAGCAAACGCTTTTTGGGTCAATAGCATGCGCCGAACATCGGGATGCACAATAATCGGATCAGCCGGCTTATTGGGGTATTTAGGACCATCTGCTGCGCGCATTTGTAACCGTTCTTTGGCATAAGCCAAAGCGCTTTGATAGGATGCTTGAGTCGCTGCCAAGCCTTGAATACCGGTATTTAAACGGGCACCGTTCATCATGGTGAACATAATTTTCAAACCTTCATTCGGCTTGCCAATTAGGTAGCCCTTGGCATTATCAAAGTTCATCACGCAGGTAGCTGAACTGTTAAGGCCCATTTTGTGCTCAATACTGCCTGCGGCCACACCATTACGCTTACCCAAACTTAAATCATCATTAACCAAAAACTTAGGCACTAAAAACAATGAGATTCCTTTTGTTCCTTCAGGAGCGTCCGGTAATCGAGCCAGCACTAAATGTAAAATATTTTCAGTTAAATCGTGTTCGCCGGAAGTGATAAATATTTTGGTTCCGGAAACTTCATAACTGCCATCAGCAGCCGGTTTGGCAGCTGTCGCCACCATTCCCAAGTCAGTACCACATTGTGGTTCTGTTAAACACATCGTACCGGACCACTCGCCGGTAGTCAGCTTCGGCAAAGCCATTTTACGAAGCTCGTCAGAAGCAAAATGGGTCAATAATTCTCGGGCACCATGGGTCAACCCCGGATAATTCGACCAGCCGGGGCAGTAATATGTATTTAATTCACCTAAAATTAATTGCAGCCAGCTGCTTAAGCCTTGACCACCATATTCAGGATCACCATCCAATGAAGACCAGCCCGAATCACAGTAATTTTTATACAGTGCTTTGAAGCCATCCGGAGTAGTGACTTGATCACCTTCAATCCGACACCCTTGCAGGTCAGCAGGATTGTTTAAAGGGCCAACATATTCATGTAAAAATTTAGAGGCTTCGTCAATCACAGTAACGAAGGTTTCAGCATCCAGTTCTTCATGTGCTTGTAAATTTTTATAATGACCAGTCAGGTCTAATACTTCATCAACAATAAACTGAATGTCTTTAACAGGTGCGGGTAAATTTGCCATAATTCAAACGTTCGTATTAAAGCGAACATTTTATCACTGACAACCACAAATTAAAATGAATCTAAGCCAATACCCCTAACTAAGTTATGATTTTTGATTTAAGTCAATGGAATTGAGCTTTGAAACCAAGACTAGTTAAGAGGATTCAAAGCCCGCTGATAAACATTAAAAACTGACTCAGCCTGGGCAATAATAATGGCTGGGTCTGCGGCCAGCATCGATTGTAGTACCAAACCTTGGATACTACCGATAAATAATAAAGCGGCGGCATCAATATCCAAATCTTCGGGCAATTCGCCATTTCCCTGTCCGGCTTGCATCACTAAACGTAATTTTGCGGCGTATTGGGTGATAACTTTTTGCACCATTTGCTTTGGTAGACTGTCCTTACTTTGCTGTAATTCACCAAATAAAATTCTTGGTATACCAGGATGCTTGCTGACAAAAGTCACATGTGCCATAAACATCGCTTTGAGTTTTTTTATCGCTTCCGTTTCGGACTGGATGGCTTTATCAATACGTTTCATTAATTGCACCGCCACCCAATCCATGACGCCTGAAAAAATAGCTTGTTTCGTGGGGAAGTGTCGAAATATTGCACCTTGAGTCAAGCCCATGCGATCAGCCAACGCTTGCGTTGAAATGGCATTGGGGTTCTGTTCTGCCGCTAAATCAATAAGTGTTTCAACCGTTTCTAAACGCCGCTGATCAGCTGTTTTGTTTTTAGATGTGGTATTCATAATAACAAGTGATAGTAATTACTCACTATCTTTTCATGAATTCATGGAATTGTCAAGAATAAGTGATTCCATCCTATGCTGAGGTCCATTTTAAGAATTTATCACTAAATCCAACGATTAACTATCAGAAATCTAGATTGTTTTAAAGGCTTAAGGAAATGTCACTAATTAATAAAGTATCTTGTCATTGGCATTTGCTTACTTTATAATGATTAACATTATCTAATATATGATGTATTATGATGGACAATATTTCTTTTGACCCACTTATCTTGGCTCGCATCCAGTTCGGCTTTACCATTGCCTTTCATATTATCTTCCCCGCCTTTACCATTGGACTGGCTAGTTTTTTGGCGGTACTTGAGGGTTTGTGGCTGAAAACGGACAACCCGGTTTATAAACGAATTTATCGCTTTTGGGTGAAGGTTTTTGCCGTTGCCTTTGGTTTAGGCGTGGTCTCCGGCGTGGTGATGAGTTATCAGTTCGGTACCAACTGGTCGTTATTTTCCACCCAAACCGGCAATATCCTGGGACCTTTATTGGGTTACGAGGTGTTAACTGCATTTTTCTTGGAAGCTTCTTTTTTAGGGATTATGCTATTCGGTTGGGGTCGGGTCAGCAAAAACATGCACTTTGCCGCCACCGTGATTGTGGCAGTCGGCACTTTGATTTCTGCATTTTGGATTTTATCAGCTAATAGCTGGATGCAAACTCCTGCCGGTTTTAGTCGAGATGCCGCCGGGGTGTTTTTCCCCAAAGACTGGTGGGCCATTATTTTTAACCCATCATTCCCCTATCGTTTAATTCATATGGTCACCGCGGCCTTTTTAACCACGGCTTTTGCGGTCGGTGCGGTGGGTGCTTGGTATATTTTAAAAAACCGACATTTAGCCGAAGCTAAAATCATGCTCGGTATGGCCTTGCTTATGGCACTTTTTGTGGCACCGGCACAATTAATTATTGGTGATTTGCACGGCTTAAATACCTTGGAACATCAACCGATTAAAGTCGCCGCCATGGAAGGCATCTGGGAAACGGAACAAGGCGCAGGCTTTCGGGTGGTTGCCTGGCCGAATCAAGCCGAACAGCGGAATGATTTTGAACTCAATATCCCTTATGCATCCAGCTTAATACTGACCCACAGTTTAGACGGTGAAGTCAAAGGCTTGAACCATTGGCCGGTGGAAGAACACCCGCCGGTGGCGACCGTATTCTGGTCGTTTCGGGTGATGTTGGCGATTGGCTTTGCCATGATTTTTACCGGCCTGGTGGCCGCCTGGCGCTATTGGCGCGACCATTTATACCGCTCTGATTGGTTTATGAGATGGTGTGTTTTAATGGGACCGTCAGGTTTCGTGGCCATTATTGCCGGCTGGTTTGTGACTGAAATTGGTCGTCAGCCCTATACCGTGTTTGGCCATTTACGAACGGCGGACAGCTTGTCACCGGTGATTGGCGCGCAAGTGGCGCTGTCCCTGGCTATTTTTATTGTGGTCTATACCGCCCTCTTTGGTGCCGGTACTTATTATATTTTTCGGATTTTCAAAAAAGGGCCTACCGATCAAAGTGATCCGGATTATTATCAACACAGCCGCCAACAAGCTGGCAAGGCCTTAAATAATGATGGAGATCAACAATGAGTGAATTAGCAAGCTGGTTGGATTTACCGCTGATTTGGGGCGCTGTTTTGGCCCTCGCGATTTTCCTTTATGTACTTCTTGATGGTTTTGACTTGGGCGTCGGTATTTTGTTTCCCTTTGCACCATCCGAACAATGTCGAGATCGCATGATGAATTCGGTGGCACCTTTTTGGGATGGCAACGAAACCTGGCTGGTGCTCGGTGGTGGCGGTTTATTTGCCGCTTTTCCGCTGGCCTATTCCATTGTTTTACCGGCTCTTTACTTACCCTTTATCTTAATGCTCATCGGTTTAATTTTCCGCGGTGTCGCCTTTGAATTCCGCTTTAAAGCCGGTATGAAACGCTGGGTCTGGGATGCCGCGTTTCATTTCGGCTCCATGTTGGCGACTTTTATGCAAGGCCTGATATTAGGCAACTTTGTCCAGGGCTTCACCGTCATCGATGGCCAGTACGCCGGCGGTCCACTGGACTGGGCCAATGGCTTTGCCGTATTTAGCGGTATCGGATTGATATTCGCCTATGGTTTGCTGGGCGCCGGCTGGACCATTATGAAAACCGATGAAATCACCCAAAAATGGGCCCGCATTGCCGGTAAATATTGTCTGATTTTTGTGGTGCTGTTTATGGCCTTAATCAGTATTATTATGCCACTGATGGATGACCGCATCGCTGATTTATGGTTTAGCTCACCTAATTTCTGGTATTTATTACCGATTCCACTGATCAGCTTATTCGCGGTGCTACAAATTATCCGGCATTTGCATAATAAAGATTCCCACAGTCGCGTATTTATCTACGCCATATTGTTATTTGTTACCGGTTATGCCGGCCTGGCCGTCGGTGTTTATCCCTGGATTGTACCCTTTGAACTCACCCTCTGGCAAGCCGCCGCCGCTGACAGTTCACTGATGTTGCTATTGGTTGGCACGGTGATTTTCTTACCCATTATTCTCGCCTATACGGCATTTAGCTTTTTCACCTTTCGCGGCAAAACCAGCCACGAGAGTCTGTACTAATGAAAACCTCAAAAAAAAGCACCAAAACGCGACAATGGCTCTGGTTTATTGGCCTGTGGTGTTTAGGCTTTATGGCCGTGGCTCTCATAAGCCTTGCTATTAAGGGTATTTTTTCTTTGGCGCAATAAAGTAATTATTGGCCAACTTCCTTTTGTTGTGCCAGCCACAATTGGGCATAACTGCCTTGGGCTGCCATTAATTCATCATGCGCACCTTGTTCAATAATACGACCCTGCTCGAGAACGATAATCTGATCGGCATTGACGATGGTGGATAAACGATGGGCAATGACCAAATTAGTGGTGTTCTTAGCCATTTCCTGAATGGCCTTGAGGATCATTTGTTCGGACTGACTGTCCAGCGATGAAGTGGCTTCATCAAACACCATGATTGGCGGCTTTTTCAAAATGGTTCGGGCGATGGCAACCCGCTGTTTTTCACCACCGGAAAGCTTTAAGCCACGCTCACCCACTTGAGTGGCCGTTCCATCGGGTAATTGTGCGATAAAATCATCCAAATAGGCCATGGATATGGCTTGTTTGATCGCTTCATCACCGGCCGAAGGATTACCATAGCGAATATTTTCCCAAATGGAATCATTAAACAACACCGTGTCTTGCGGTACCACTCCAATGGCTCGGCGTAAGGAATCTTGAGTGACTTGTTGAATATCCTGACCATCGATTTCAATGCGCCCGGCAGTTGGCTCATAAAAACGAAACAACAGTTTCACCAAAGTCGATTTGCCCGAACCACTGGCACCGACAATAGCGATGGTTTGTCCGGCTGTTACCTTAAAACTAATGCCTTTGATGATTTTTCGATCAATGCGATAACTGAATTTAAGCTGTTTAAATTCTATATCCCCTTGGGTAATGACCAGTTCCTTGGCATTCTTAACATCGATAATTTTTGGCTGTGTTGCCATAATAATAAACAGCTGTTCAATGTTAATCATGGATGTTTTGATTTCACGGTACACAAAACCTAAAGATCCCAAAGGAATAAACAATTGCATCATAAAGGCATTGACCAGGACAAAGTCACCCACCGTCATAGCACCGTTTTGCACACCCAGAACCGCTAACAGCATCATCGCTGTCATCGAAACAGAGATGATTAAGGCTTGACCACCATTCAGGGCGAACAGCGACAAGCGGTTCTTCCGTTTGGCTTGTTCTAATTGCTTTAAGTTAGCATCGTAACGATTGGCTTCAAAAGCCTCATTGGTGTAATACTTAACCGTCTCATAGTTCAATAAGCTGTCTATGGCACGGCTGTTACTGGCCGAATCTGCGGTATTGGCCTCACGCAAAAAAGCCCGCCGCCAATTGGTTATTTTCACCGAAAACAGAATATATGTAATGATGGCAATCAAAGTGGTTAAGCCAAACTTCCAACCATATTGAAACAACAAAATACCCACCACCAACATAATTTCAATCAACGCCGGCAAAATACTAAACACCATAAAACGTAACAGGAAACTAATGCCACTGACACCGCGCTCAATGTCCCGAGAAACACCGCCGGTCTTGCGATTTAAATGATAATCCAAATCCAACCGATGCAAATGCACAAAGGCTTGATGCGCAATTCGTCGCATGGCTCGTTCAGTCACACGGCCAAACAAAGTATCCCGAATCTCACCGAATAAGACATTGGCAAAGCGCAGTAAGCCATAGACAAGCACCAAAGCCACCGGTGCCAAAAACCACTGTCCTGATACCATTGAATTGTTACCGGCCGCACCTAACTGATCAACGATCCCTTTAATTAAAAATGGCATACCGGTGGTGGCTAATTTCGCCGCCACTAAAAACAGCAACGCCAGAATCACCCGTGCTTTATATTCCGACAAATAAGGCAGCAGCATTTTCAAAATACCCCAATTTTCGGCCTGATCAGTTTCTGGAGGAGCTTGCCCGCGCATGGTTTGAGGGATCGACTTAAAAGAATTGATTATAAGTCATTAAAAAATATTAATTTAGATAGAATATTGATTACCAGTATTTGGTAGCAAATTGATGTTCATCAATCTTGCTCAATTTCAACAGGATTTGCATGACACAGTTTAGTCATGTCTTTCCTCACATCGGCATATTGATCGGCACTGAAAAAACAACGCCCGACGCTTTCACCGACACCATCGCGGGGGTTAATGCGGTCGCCTTTTGTAACTTTGATGGTGGCTTTGGACAAAGTTGGATAGTCAGTTTTATTGGGCAAGGTCACGGTCTTAACGATACCTTCGCCGGGATGCAGTAAAACAGCGCCACAAGTCCGAACAGGATTAGCCGGTAAATTTTCGACCGGCAGGCCCAGCTCTATTTGCACGAAAACCTCCCAGGGATTAAAGTCATAGGCGCACTTGATTAATTCCATGATATATCCGCCCGGCGGTCGCAGTGCCACTTCACCGAACAACTGACCTTTTTTATCACGATAATATTCAAGATGGGTTAAGCCCCACTTTATATTGAGTGATTTAATCACCTGAGAATTCAAAGTCCGAATAGCTTCTAGTTCAGCATCCGGGTAACCGGCGGGAACAATATTTGCCACTTTGTTGGTGTGGTATTCGGTGATGCTGGAAAAGATAATTTGGCCATTTTCAATAAAAGATTCGATACTGCCTTCAGCGGCATCAATAAATTGTTCATATAGTCGCTGAGTTGCCAGTAGTGGGCATAATTCTTCAACTGTTTTTACTATCACAACATTACGTCCACCGGAATTCTTGCGGTCTTTAACAACCACAGGTAACCCAAGACTTTTGACCAATGATTCTGCTGTTATGCCCTTACGGTGAGTGACAAAGGCGGCCATGGGAATATCGTGTTCGCTCAGGTATTCTTTCATGGCCATTTTGTCGGTACAACGATTCAATAAGGCTTTCGATGAGCGTCGGGCATCATAGATTCGTCTCAGTACGGCCGCTGGAAAAACACCCGACTCGGTACCGGCGATGACATGACTTGGGGTAATTTTCAGGTTTAATCCGTTGCTGTTTAAATCGTTAACGTTTAGGGCTTTGTCAATTTGGGCAAAAGGCACAATGACGATTTCATCAACACCTTGTGGCGGGCTTTTAATGGCTTTCTCAACAACAATTGAATAAGGAATACCCAATTTATAGATCGCTTTGGCTAACTGCTGCCGATAACCAATCATCAGAATGTAGTGTGACATTGACGGGCTCCTGGTTCGTTTAGTCGACTTTTAAAATCACTGCTGAAACCTTATATAATTATTTAGCTGTAGTTAATGCCGGCTGATACCTGTCTCACATTTAGCTGCCATAAGAGCCATTATATTGTCGGCATTTTTTATAACTATAGGCTTATTTTCTGGCTATTTAAACGTAACATCAGAAAAAAGGAAATTAAAAAGAGCTAAAAACACCAATTTATTTTCGCTTTTTTGAAAAACATAAAAAAACCCCTGGTTTCAGGGGTTTCGTTTAAATTATTTTTAACGTTTTGATACAAAATGTATCCTAAAACGGGATTTCATCGTCGAAATCATCGTAATTAGGGCCTGAATCATTTGTGTTTTGATTTTGGCTTTGTCCTTGGTTTTGGTTATTGTTGCTTCTAGGTGCTGAAGGCATACCACCACTTTGAGGACCACCGCCTCCTGTTCGACCACCAAGCATTTGCATTTCATTGGCCATAATTTCAGTGGTGTAGCGATCCGCCCCGGATTTATCTTGCCATTTATTAGTACGGAGCTTTCCTTCCAAGTATACTTGTGAGCCTTTTTTCAGGTATTCACCGGCAATTTCAGCTAGGCGACCAAAAAACACCACGCGATGCCATTCTGTGCGCTCTTGTTTATTACCCTCTTTATCATTCCACGCTTCAGTGGTGGCCACTGATATGGTGGTGACTGCCGCGCCGCCGGGGGTGTACCGAACTTCGGGATCTTGGCCCAAATTACCGACCAAGATGACTTTGTTAATACCTCGTGCCATGTGTATTATTCCTGATTAAATAAGGCTTAATTATAGAGTGCTTAGGGCTGTCGTTCAAGTAGCAAACCTCTTTGCAAAGTGTCGGCATTCTCCTCAAAGGTAGGAAATTATTGACAACTTTTTGAGAATTTCACTACCGACAAAACATATTAAATAAATCATAATAAATTCCAGAAATAGTTATTTAAACTAACACAGGGAGTTATTATGAAACATAATTTAAAGGCTTTTACAGTCATAGAAATGATAATCACTTTAGCGATTGTTACACTTTTAACCGGCTACGCTATGCCTGGATATCAGAACTTTAAACGCAACCAGGTAATGACCTTATCAATTAATAATCTAGTCAGTAGTTTGCATTATGCTCGTAATCAGAGCATCATAACCGGCAACGATATTATTGTTTGCCCGAGTGTCAGTCTGAATGGCTGTGATGGTGGCAGTGCCTGGCATTTAGGATGGGTGATATTTAAGGATGAAAATCACAATCGGCAACTAGATAGTAACGAACTTATTATTTCCACCGAACAAGCAATGGAAGAAAATCTTGAAGCCAATGCTTCCGAGTTTAGACCCATTATTCGCTATGATCGATTAGGCGCTTCACCTGGAACTAATTTATCCATTCGCTTTTGTGATCAGCGGGGAGCTGAATACGGTAAGAAAATAATCGTCAATAATATTGGCCGGCCACGAGTGGCCGCGACAAACCGTTGTTAATTATTGAGTCGTGAAGCTTTCACCACAGCCACAAGAACCGGTCGCATTCGGGTTACGGTAGACGAATACTTGATTGATACCTTGTTTTTCGTAATCAATGGTCGTACCACTGATTTTTTCTAAGTCGTTTTGTGGCACAATTAGGGTGATACCACTTTCTTGAAAAGCCACATCGTCATCGGTTTTTTCATGGGCTAAACTGACATCATAGCCCCAACCGGAACAACCCATTTTTTTAACTTTCACGCGAAAGCCAATGGCCTTTGTATCTTGTTGCAAGAAATATTGAATGCGGCTAGCCGCTTGTTCAGTAAGTTTTAATGACATGTTTGATATTAAAATGGAATAATTGTGTAATGGTATCTATTCTAACATTTTTCAATGGCAAATAAAGCACCATGGGTGTTTGTCATAAACACAAAAAAAAACAGCAACCATCCTTGGCTGCTGCTGGGGGACACGATTAAAGCTTATTTTTACTTAAGCGTTAGTTTTTTCCAACTTTTGGATTTCTTTGGTTAAAGCGGCAATTTTTTTACTGAGCTTATCCATGTCATTACCGGTTGGAATATCTAATTTTTGTAAGGCATTTTCAACACGAGCTTCGAATAATCTTTCAACCTTCTCAACTTGTTCGTTGGCATATGCTTTTAAACGATTAACTTTTTTCTCGGCTAATTCTGTGGTTTCTTCAACAGTCTTTTTAGATTGTTTCTCAAAGTTTTTACCTTCTTTAATTAAGTCTTTAAACATTTTTTGACTTTCTTTGCTGCCTTTCTCATAAACTTTAACGGCTTCTTTTTGGGCCATTGACATGGCACCCATGCCCGCTAAGTAAATATTTTTTGCAGATTCTTTAACTTGATTCGTATTCATTTTATAAACTCCGTATGATTGTGTTTTGCGGCTAATGTGAGTATCATAATCAGTCGTTGTAGAGTAAACACACTAAATGCAGGAAATAATACAAAATTATGAAAATAAATGAATGGCAACCAACTGATTCAGCTTTTACTACGGCTTTAACCAAGACAGAAGTTAAGAAACTCTGGAAGCAATTACACGCTGCTGATTTAGCACCCGAGCCGACTGGCGATTTACTGGATGCTTGGCTGGCCTACCATAATGGAGAATTCGCTGAAGCAGTTCGGTTGGGCCGATCTCTGGGCAGCAAGGGTCTACCGGTGGTTATTCGAGCGGTTGTGGCTTATACCGATTATGTCTGTGAAGATGATAAAACCACCGAGCGATTATTGCACTTGGCTTACCAATATGGTGATGAAACCTGTGAAAGTGCTCATTTTGATTATAACTGCGAATTTACCACAGCGGTTGCTATGGGCCGTTACTCGCAATCCATTTCAATTACCAAAGCCCTGCATCAAGGTTTAGGCGGGAAAATCAAAAAACGTTTAAACACAGTCATCGAACATCAACCGGATCATGCCGAAGCCCATATCGCTTTGGCTATTTATCATGCCGAAATCATCAATAAGGTAGGCGCTACTCTAGGTGGCATTACTTACGGCGCTAAAAGTAAATCGGCCATAGAACATTGTGAACGCGCCTTATCATTAGCAGCAACACCAATTAATCTAATTGAAGCGGGAAATGTCTATCTATTATTGAAAGGTAAAAATTCGGTAGCTAAAGCCACAGAGTTATATGAACAAGCAGCGGCTATGGAACCCTTGGACTGTGTGCAGGCTTTAGATGTGGATTTTGCGAAATCTCAACTATAGTCCATTATATTAAGCAGTTATGAGCGCAACGACAATCCGTACATTTAGACTCTAAATTACGGTTAAACAATTGGCTTACTAAAAAGAAAAGTTTAGGCTGTTTGCCAATCACTCGGCAACATCACTGACGGTCGATCCTTTCTGCCTTTAAAACTGACAATCTCATAAGCCGACTCATCAGCTAATAAAGCACGCGCCACTTCATTGTTTAAGGCATGTCCTGATTTATAACCATGGTAAGAACCAATAATAGGATGACCTAATTGATAAATATCACCGATGGCATCTAATAATTTATGTTTCACAAACTCGGATTCGTATCGAAGTCCACCGTTGTTCAATACCCGATAATCGTCCAAAACAATGGCGTTATCCATACTGCCACCAAGACCTAGATTGTGACTGCGTAACATTTCGATGTCTCGCATAAAACCAAAAGTACGGGCACGTGAAACTTCTTTAATAAATGATTGTTTATTTAAATCGATATCAGCATACCGGCAATGATCTTCGAATGCCGGATGATCAAACTCTATTTCAAAAGAAAACTGACAGCTCGGCCCCGGTTTTAAGACCGCATATTTGTCATCCACTTCAATTTTAACTTCTTTTTTGATTCTAATGAATTGACGAGCGGCATCTTGCTCTTGAATCCCGGCCGATTGGATTAAAAATACAAAGGGACCTGATGAACCATCCATTACCGGAACTTCAGAAGCACTGAGGTCAACAAAACAATTATCGATATTCATACCGGCAAAGGCCGCCATTAAATGTTCAACTGTACCAACTTTAACACCATTTTTTACCAGGGTTGTTGACATGCTGGTTTCACCCACATGACTGGCAATCGATTCAATCACCACCGGATTTTTAAAATCAATGCGACGAAATACAATGCCGGTGTTTACCGGTGCTGGACGCAAGGTGATAAATACTTTTTGACCTGAATGGATGCCGACGCCGGTTGCCCGAACTGTATTCTTAAGTGTTTGTTGTGCAATCATATAGGTTGATACGTTGTGGACTGTGTCTCAATTTTTGCTGATTGTAACATATTTAATATTCGAAACAAGTTAATTGTTGTTTTAAAACAACGCCTGTATCATTCAGGATACAGCACAGTATTGGGTAAGGCGGGAGGTACACCTTACCCAAATCACGTTTGCGATCATATAAATAATTCATTTGACAACTTTGTAGCCACAGATGTCTGAATTATTTTAGTCCAATTGATTTCTTAAAAATGTTGGAATATCTAAATAATCATCCGCTTCGCTATCTACTTCGTCACCACGAAGTTTATCAATCACCGCATGACCACTTTTTTGTGGGCTGCTGTCATTGTCTTCATGTCGGGTCGCTCTAATGGGTTGATGAGGCTGATTGTTAGTCGCTTCACGAACCACTTCTACGGCTTTGAACTGCTTCTTAATGCTGGTTTTATTCAATCCGGTGGCAACAACCGTTACGCGAATTTCATCCTTCATTTCCATATCAATGGAGGTGCCAACAACCACAGTGGCCTCATCAGATGCATATTCTTTTATTAAATCACCAATTTCATCGTATTCACCAATGGTTAAATCCATACCCGCAGTAATATTGACTAAAACGCCATTAGCGCCATGCATATCAATATCCTCTAGTAACGGTGAATTCATCGCCAACTCAGTAGCGGCCGCTGCTCGATCGTCACCTTTGCCTGAGCCTGAACCCATCATCGCCATCCCCATTTCACTCATCACAGTACGAACGTCGGCGAAATCCACGTTTACTAAACCCGGACGGGTTATTAATTCAGCAATACCTTGAACCGCACCTTGCAGCACATCATTGGCGGCTTTAAAGGCATTTAGCAAAGTTACATCGCGACCAAAATGAGTTAATAGCTTACCGTTAGGAATGGTAATTAAAGAATCCACATGCTGTTCTAAATCTTGAATCCCCTTATTAGCAACATCCATGCGACGCTTACCTTCAAACGGAAATGGTTTAGTCACTACAGCAACGGTCAATATACCCATTTCTTTGGCGATTTGAGCAATCACGGGAGCTGCACCGGTACCGGTACCACCACCCATACCGGCAGTAATAAAGACCATGTCAGTATCTTGTAAACTTTCTTTTAAACGCTCAGTGTCCTCCAAAGCGGCTTGTCGACCCACTTCTGGATTGGCACCTGCCCCCAACCCCTTGGTTACATTTTGACCAATTCGTATGATGTTTTTACAATTAGTTTTATCTAAAGCCTGCATGTCAGTGTTGGCACATATAAATTCAACACCTTCAATATTAGCATCGACCATTTGCTGCACGGTATTACCACCGCCGCCGCCAACACCAATTACTTTTATAACAGCACCCATGCTGTCGTTTTCCATTAATTCAAACATAACAATATACCTCCAATTAAATAATTAAGTCTCAGTGACTGTATTTAATAATCACCCAGAAACCACTTTTTAAATTTTTGTAGCCAGTTTTCTGACTCCGTAAATTTTTCGGCAACAAATTCACTGTTGCTGCCGTATTGCAATAATCCAACGCCCGTGGCATGGACTGGATTACTCACAACTTCTTTTAAGCCGGTAATATCAATCGGCACGCCCAATCGAACGGGCACATGAAATACCTCTTCTGCTAATTCCACAGCGCCTTCCATACGAGCCGCACCACCGGTTAATACCACGCCGGCGGCAATTAAGTCGATGTAACCACTGCGCTGTAGGTCAGCTTGTACTAAACTAAATAATTCTTCATAACGTGGCTCCACCACTTCAGCCAACACTTGTCGAGCCAATCTTCGCGGCGAACGGTCGCCGACACTGGGTACTGAAATGGTTTCATCTGCAGACGCTAACTGTCGTAAGGCACAAGCGTATTTAAGCTTAATGTCTTCGGCATGTTGGGTCGGCGTCCGCATTGACACCGCAATGTCATTTGTGACTTGATCGCCAGCAATAGGAATGGTGGACACATGGCGTATCGCACCTTGGGTAAAAACCGCAATATCGGTTTTGCCGGCACCAATATCGACCATACAAACGCCCAATTCCTTTTCATCTTCGGTTAAAACCGCAGTTGCTGAAGCTAATTGCTCAACTATCAGTTGATCGATAGACAAGCCACAACGGGCCACACATTTATTTATATTTTGAGCGGCACTGTCAGAACCGGTAATCAGATGAACCCGTGCTTCCAAGCGGACACCCGACATGCCCACCGGGTACCGAATCCCATCTTGACCATCTATGACATATTCTTGTGGTAACACATGTAAAACCTTTTGGTCATTAGGAATAGCCACTGCTCGAGCCGCATCCAATACTTTTTCGACATCCATTTTTGTCACTTCTTTGTCTTTAATAGCGACAATACCGTCTGAATTAATACTGCGAATATGACTGCCGGAAATACCCACATAAACCGATTGAATTTCACATCCAGCCATTAGTTCAGCTTCCTCAATCGCGCGTTTAATTGATTGCACGGTTGACTCGATATCGACCACCACGCCGCGTTTTAAGCCACGAGATGGCGATGAGCCGATACCCACCACTTCCATGGAACCGTCACTGTGTAGTTCACCGACTATGGCCACCACCTTAGAGGTACCGATATCCAGTCCGACTTGTAATTTACTTTCGCTTTTTTTCACCATCATCAACTAACCTCTGCTTCATTGCTTAGGAGTTCATCGGGGCCCACTTCACGACTCCCCGGATGCCACTTGACGACATAACCATTGCTGTAACGCAAATCAATTGTTTGCGGCAACTGCTGACTACTTTTAAGTAAGTCTTGCCATGTTTCAGCGAGCCGTAAGGTTCTCGCTTCCAACTGTTCTGTACCGACAATAATTTCCAAACCATTGCGTAAATGTAACTGCCAACTGCCACGTTCCGAAACTTGCGCAGTGGCAATCTCATAACCGACCGGCTGTAATAACCGATTGAATCGACTAAATAATTTATACACCGATTCTGCTTGCAGGTCCGGTGCATATATTTTTGGCAAATCGCTGACATCATCGATTCGTTCTACTTTAAATAATTCACCCCGGCGGTTGAGTAATTGGGTGTCATTCCAGACCGCCATTGGTTGGTGCTCTGAGAGTGTTATTTGTAAGGTATCGGGCCATTGCTTAACCACATGCGCAGAACGCACCCAATTAAGTGATTCCAAAGCGGCTTTTACTTGATTGGTATCCAGTCGAAAGAATGAACGTTCCGGTGTTTTTTTAACTAATAATCGCAGTTGCTCTGCACTAACCCGCTGATATTCTGCAGCCACATCAACTTGCTTAATCTCCCAACGCTCCGATTGAATAAGCCCACTCATGAGTGCTGATACCAACAACAGCGCCAATAGCGCAAATATCATAATTAGCTGGCTGAATTTACTCATGAACATCTCCTGTTTTCATAATTTCCGCCACTAATTGTTTAAAGTCCCAACCATAAACTTTTGCCGCTTTCGGTAATAAACTGGTTGCTGTCATACCCGGCGTGGTATTAACCTCTAAAAACCAGCAACGACCCGCCTCATCAACAATAAAATCTACCCGTGACCAGCCTTTAATCCCTAATAACTGACAAATTTGGCGAGCATCGGTCTGTAATTGGTTTTGTAAATCTTTAGAAAAATCCGGTGGACAGTGGTATTGAGTGGTGCCACTGGCATATTTTGCGTTATAATCATACAGCTCACCAGCTGGATGAATGCTGACTACCGGTAAGACCACATCACCAACCAATCCAACCGTACACTCAATGCCCTTAATATAACTTTCAACCAAGACCGTATCGGTTAAATTAAATACCTGCTGCACAGCTGCCGCCAGCTCATCAGCATGGTTCACTTTAACTAAGCCAACACTGGAGCCTTCACCGGCCGGCTTGACTATCCACGGCCCTTGCGTTGCATCAATCACTAATTGTTCGGGCTGATTAAGCACTTGGAATGGTGGCGTCAAAATGCCTTGTTTTGTAACCATTGTTTTAGCCACATCTTTATGCCAACTTAAAGCCGCTGCTTTATATTCACAGCCAGTGAAAGGCAACTTCTCCAAAGCTAGCCAAGCGGCCAAACGACCATCTTCACCATCTGCGCCATGCAATAGGTTAAAGACCAGATCAATTTCATGCCTTGCCAAGGATTTCAATTCGTTGATATCGTTAATCGCAATCACCTCATGCCCCAATTCTTTTAAGGCATTGGCGACTGCTTGACCGGAACTCAAAGAAACCTCTCGTTCCGCGCTGTGGCCACCCATCATTAAGGCAATTCGTCTAGACGTCATAATCTGACTCCAGCTGACTTTCCAGCATATTTTGAATAACCGCACCAATTGAACCGGCACCAATCATTAGTACCACATCATTGGCTTCAATTAGGTGGTCTAAAGTGTTTGGCACCTGTTGGATGGACTGTACAAATATTGGTTCTAATTTCCCCCGATTTCTTATACTGCGGCTTAAATCAGCGGCACTGGCGCCGGAAATAACCGCCTCGCCGGCAGCATAGACTTCACTCAATAGCAATAAATCAGCACGATCTAAAACATCACTAAATTCATCGAATAAATCCCGGGTACGGCTGTAGCGATGGGGTTGAAAAACCACAATTAGACGCTGTTCAGGCCAGCCACTGCGACAGGCCTCTATTACAGCTGCCACTGCTGTCGGGTGATGGGCATAATCATCTATCAGGGTATATGACTTTCTTGTCGTGCTTTGCATTGTATGAATATTAAAACGGCGACCAACACCGGTAAATTCTTTCAGTGCACGACTGATAATTTGGCTATCTATGTCCAACTCCAAGGCAATCGAAATTGCCGCTAAAGCATTCAATACGTTGTATTCACCCGGTAAGTTCAATTGCACATCTTGTAATATAATTTTTTCTTCAAACTGTACATCAAAGCTCATATGCTCATGATACTGGCGTAAGTTAAGAGCGCGAACTTGGGCATTCTCAGAAAGACCATAGGTTATTTTATGACGAGATACCTGTTCCGCCATAGCCGCCACATGCAAATCATCTATACACAAAACAGTCACGCCGTAAAAAGGCACACGATGAACGAAATTATGAAATGCCTGCTTTAAAGTATTAATGTCATTGTCGAAGGTTTGCATATGGTCTTCGTCGATATTAGTCACAACCGCCATCACCGGCTGTAATAATTCAAACGAACCATCCGACTCATCGGCCTCCGCCACTAAATATTCACCTGCTCCTAAACGTGCATTAGAACCGGCTGCTGTCAGTAAGCCGCCAATAACAAACGTGGGATCTAGGTTTGCCGCAGCTAAAATACTGGCTATTAAACTGGTGGTGGTGGTTTTGCCGTGGGTTCCGGCCACCGCAATACCAATTTTAAAACGCATAAGTTCAGCCAACATCTCAGCCCGAGTCAGTAATGGCAGACCTAATTCACGGGCAGCCATTAATTCCGGATTGTCTTTGCCAATGGCGGAAGAATACACGACCACATCGACCTTTTTAATGGTTTCAGCTGAATGTTGATAGATTACTTGAATGCCCATTTGTTCAAGGCGTCGAGTAACCACACTGTTTTGTTGATCTGAGCCACTGACGGTAAAATCTAAGTTATGTAGAACTTCAGCAATTCCAGACATGCCAGAACCACCAATACCAATTAGGTGAATCCGCTGCATCCTGCGGGCAAATTTATGTTCGGGGGTTAAATAACTCATGACTCTATCACCTGTTCACAATAATCAGCGATGGTGTCGGCCACTTTCGGTTTATAGAGTTGTTGTAAAGCCAATCGCATGGTCGCTTGTTGTTGCACTTCAAACAGCGTCTTTAGTCGCTGCTGTAAATCATTTTTGGATTCTTTTTCAGACCAAATTAAAGCGGCTTTATGATTGACTAAATACATGGCATTTTTAGTTTGGTGATCATCGACCGCTTGTGGAAATGGCACCAGTAATGCCGGTATTTGCATGGCTGTAATTTCCGCTAAGGTCAAAGCCCCGGCTCTCACAATACATACATCAGCCCAGCTGTAGGCTTTTGACATATTATGGATAAACTCATTAACGATAACCTCACCAGCCTGGTCGCCATAAGCAGCTCGGGTTTGCTCAGCATTGTTTTTACCACACTGATGCCACACCTCCAGTTCGCCTTGTTGCAAATAGGGCTTTAGCTGTTCCGGAAGCAAGCGATTTAAACTCATGGCCCCTAAGGAGCCACCCATGATAAGTACATGCAAGGGTTTGCCGCTGACTGATTTTTTAGGCAATTTGGTAATCGAGCCGCGTACCGGATTGCCCACCCAATGGGAGCCATATAACCCATCTAGATCAAACCCGGTAAGTACCAGATTAGCCTTTTTCGCCAACAATCGATTGGTCATACCAAATATACTATTTTGCTCATGAACCACTAACTTAGTGGCACAAAAACGAGTGGCCAATCCACCAGGAGCCGCAACATATCCACCCATTGAAACAGCGACATCAATTTTTTCACGGCGTAAATAGTGGTGCGCCTGTAACATGGTTTTTAACAACGAAACAGGTGTTTGTATTTTTCGCCATAAGCCTTTGCCACGCATCGGCTTAGCTGACAATAATTTTAATTCAATACCATACTGACGAACGATACGCTCTTCCATACCGCCTTTAGCACCCAGCCAATATACTTTATGCCCTCGTTTTTGTAAGGCTTTAGCAACTGCAATTCCCGGGAAAATATGTCCACCTGTACCACCAGCCATAATCACATACTTCATGCTTTTGCCTCCTTGCTTGGCGCTCTAAAGTTAAGCTTTCTATTTTCATAAGACACCCGCAAGACTATGGCGATGGCCAAGATATTCATCATAATGGCACTACCACCGGATGAAATAAACGGCAAGGTCAAACCCTTAGTCGGCAATAAACCCAAGTTAACACCCATACTCAAAAACGTTTGTAAAGCCAGCCAAATTACAATGCCGGAACATAAATAACCGGCATAAACTTGACCATTAATAAAAGCCTGTCTTGAAATCTTAAAAATACGGAAAAACAATAAGATAAATAAACCAACCATCAGCAGCACACCAATAAAACCCATTTCTTCGGCGTAAACTGCAAAAATAAAGTCGGTATGTGCTTCCGGCAAATAAAATAATTTTTGAATACTGGCACCAATACCCACACCGGTAAATTCACCTCGACCCACGGCAATGAGAGCCTGAACCAGTTGAAAGCCGGCATTAAATGGATCTTGCCAAGGGTCAGTAAAATTAACCAATCGCTTAACCCGATAAGGTTCAGCCCAGGCCAAAACCATAACTGCCGATGCTGACAACAAACCAATAACTGATAAATCACGGTAACGGGCTCCGGCAATAAATATCATGGTTAACGTCACTGCCATCAACAGTACACCCGAGCCAAAGTCTGGTTGAATCAATAACAATCCAACAACCACTGTGGTGGTTAACAACGGTCGCAACACCCCAACCATCGACTGCTGAACGGCACGTTCATGTTTGACCATATAAGCGGCCAACGACATAATCATTGCCAATTTCATAGCCTCCACAACTTGGAATCGAGAAAACCCCAAATTAAGCCAGCGCCGTGCACCGTTAACCTCAACCCCAATCCCCGGAATTAGAATTATGATTAATAAGGCAATCGCCATAATTAGTGCCGGACGACTTAAACGGTGTAACCAACTTACCGGTATTTTTAAAATCAACAAGCTCATAACTAAGCTAACAAAAATAAAAAACAAATGCCTCTTAACGTAATAAAAGGAATCCGCTGTGGCGTTTTCTGCGACCGCAATCGAGGCCGATGCCACCATGACAATACCCATAAACAGCAAACTAAAAAATGCCAAACACAGCCAACCGTCAACCCCGACTTGGTGCCAGTTGATGGTGTTATTTTTTTTGGCTTTGGCAGTCATAATTAACGAATTTTCAAGGTAGCCAGACCCACCAGAACCAGAATAATGGCGATTATCCAAAATCGCACTATCACCTTTGGTTCGGCCCAGCCTTTCAGTTCAAAATGATGATGAATCGGTGCCATTCTAAAAATTCGCTTACCGCGCAATTTAAATGAAGCCACTTGCAATATGACAGAAGCAGTTTCAATTACAAACACGCCGGCCATGATAAAAAAAACAAACTCCTGACGAGTGATGAATGCCACCAAACCCAGAGCAGCACCTAAAGCCAGCGCACCCACATCGCCCATAAAGACTTGTGCCGGATAGGTGTTAAACCATAAAAAGCCTAATCCGGAACCTGCCATCGCGGCACAAAATATAGCCAATTCACCGGAACCCTGAACAAACGGCAACTTCAGGTAATCACTAATAACCACATTACCGGCAACATATGCAAACACACCCAAAGCTGAAGCAACCAAGACCGTCGGCATGATAGCTAAACCATCCAAGCCGTCAGTCAGATTCACGGCATTACTGGCACCAACAATAACAAAGTAACCCAAAGGGATGGCCAACCAGCCTAGATGCCAATTGAAATCCGTAATCATGGGTACCACCAACTGTTCGCGTATACTAATGTCACCGTAAAAAAACAAATACAAGACTGCCAACAACCCAATCAATGACTGTAGACTGTACTTATAACGGGCAGCCAAACCGTCAGAATTTTTGCGATGAATCTTTTTATAATCATCAAGCCAGCCAATTAAGCCAAAGCCATTCAACACAAACAGCGCCAACCAAACATAATGATTACTCAAGTCACTCCACATTAAAGTTGAGAAGGTAATAATCATTAATATCATCACGCCACCCATGGTCGGCGTACCTTGTTTGGTTAAGTGCGTTTGTGGACCGATACTGCGTACCTGTTGGCCGATTTGCTTGGCTTGTAACAAACGTATGAACCAGCTACCTAAAAATAACGATAGCATCAAAGCCGTTAATGCAGAAATAATGGCCCTAAATGTTAAATAGCCAAATACATTTAGCCATGAAAAATGTGTCTGTAATTGCTCTGCTAACCAAACTATCATGCTGCTTCCCCCGCCGTTAAGACCTTCACCACACGCTCTAAACGCATGCCCCGCGAAGCCTTAACTAAAATACTACCAACTGACAGCTTGTAGTCTTCTATATTTTGTAATAATGTTTCTATCTGGGCAAAAGCCTGGCAGGCTTTACTGCCAAACCCAAGACAAACTTGATTTGACCATTCACCGACAACCAGCAACTGATCAATCCCTTGTTGTTGAGCAAAAAGTCCTAACTCATAATGTGCCGATGCCGTCAATTCCCCCAGCTCTAACATGTCACCACAGACCAATAGTTGTGGTTTAGGTAAGCCGGCTAAGACCTTAATGGCTGCTTGCATGGAAGCTGGATTGGCGTTGTAGCTATCATCTATCAAAATACCACCTTGGGGTAAATCATGTTTTTGCAGGCGTCCACTTTCCGGCTTGAAATGCCGCAAGCCATGTTCAATTTGAGCTTTAGCTACATTCAACTGATCGGCAATCGCCACCACCGCAGCAGCGTTCAATAGATTATGTTTGCCGAGTACTGGTAACTTAAGGGTCAATTTTTCACCATCAGGCAACTCAACTGAAGCCTTAGAATCCGTATTATTTAGCACCAGTCGGTAATCACTTTCGAGCGCTTCACCAAAGCCCACCTTATTGTCAGTCGATTCAAGCCATTGCGGGGCGTGGTTATCATCTCTATTAATAACAGCAATCCCATCCGCATCTAAAGCCTGATAAATTTCTGCTTTACTTTCAGCTATGGTTTCAAGATTACCAAATCGCCCTATATGGGCTGCACTTACATTGGTAACCAATGCCACATCCGGTTTCGCAATAGTTGTTAAATAACGAATATCCCCCGGCTCAGCTGCACCCATTTCTAAAATCAAATACGCGGTTTCAGGTTTTAAAGCCAAAATCGTCAATGGCACACCTATTTCATTGTTGTAATTACCACGAGTTGCTTCAGTTTGACCTACTTGCCGTAAGACACTGTAAAGCATATTTTTTACTGTGGTTTTCCCGTTTGAACCAGTTATGGCAATCACTTTAGGGCCACATTGTTGTAACCAAGCCGAAGCCAAATGACCTAAAGCCAACTGGCTGTCTTCACAAATAATTTGCGGTACCGAAACTTCCACCGGTCGATTTACCAAAACTGCGGCGGCTCCTTGGCTAATGGCTTGCTGACAAAATTCAGCCCCATCAAAATTTTCACCCACTAAGGCGACAAATAATTGACCCGGTTGTATGGATCTTGAATCTGTTGAAACACCCTGAATACGAGCATCTTTTCCAACCAATCGACCATTAACCACTGCGGCTATTTGATGCAGTTGCATTTTAATCATGCGGCTACTCCCTGCCAGGCTTGGACTACTTGCATGTCATTAAAGTGAATGTAGTGATCATTAATTTGTTGAGTGGTCTCATGGCCTTTACCGGCAATTAAAATAATATCACCGTCGTTAGCATGCTCAAGCGCATATTCAATCGCTTCTTTTCGATCATGTATAATGCGTGGTTTTTTTTGCATACCAAAAGCGATATCTGCAGTAATTTGGGTCGCCGATTCGAATCGCGGATTATCATCGGTCACCACAACGCAATCAGCTTGCATTTCTGCAATTTGTCCCATTTGTGGTCGTTTGCCGGAGTCACGATTACCACCACAGCCAAACACGCACCATAGTTGCTTTTGACAATGATCTCGCAAAGCAGTTAGAACCTGTGATAAAGCATCCGGCGTATGGGCATAATCAACTACCACGGTTACTTTTTTGTGCATTAATATCAGACTGTTCATGCGACCCGGAACCGGCGTTAACCCGGCGATGACCTTGGCAATTTGCTCGTTTGGTATATTAAAACCACTCAAGCCAGCTATGACGGCCAACAGATTCTCAACATTAAAAGCACCCAACAAATCGGCTATTACAGTTTGTTTTTCACCGGCAACTGTCCATTCAAAACACATACCATTGGCTGTTAAACTAACCTGCTGCGCCTGGTGACATTGGCTCGTTAAATCACATATGCCAGCAAATTCATTTTCAGTTGTTACAACTGCATATCCACTGATTTGCTCAACCGGAAGTCCTTTTTGCAACCAGCTCTGGGCATAGTTATCTGCCACATTGAGAACCGCGTGACGTAACTTAAAATCTGTAAATAGTTTTTGTTTTGCTGCAGCGTAAGCACTCATAGTCAAATGAAAATCCAAATGATCTTGACTGAGGTTAGTGTAGATTGCTGTATCAATTCGGGTGCCATTAAGTCGTCCTAAACTTAATCCATGTGAAGATACCTCCATACAAACATGACGATAACCGCGATCTCGTAACATCGCTAAATTCTTTTGAATGGTTAATGCTGATGGTGTGGTGTTTTTTAACGCATTTAAATCAGCTAAATCACCGACACCCAGGGTGCCCATATATGCAGCCTTCTGACCTAATTGATTGAGCGCTTGGGTCAGTAAAAATGCGGTCGAGGTTTTGCCGTTGGTGCCGGTGACAGCCGTCACCTTTAGCTGTTGACTTGGATGCTGATAAAAAGCACTAGCCAAAGTCCCCAGCTTTTCACTTAAAGCCACTACCTCATAAACCAGAATCGTGAGGTTTTTTGTTGACTTTACTGCTACCGGACGCTTGTCTATGGGCTTTTCAGTAATAATCGCCATAGCACCTTTTTCTTGTGCTTGTTCGGCATAATCCATGCCATGACACTGAAACCCTGATAACGCTAAAAAGACATGGCCACTTTGTACTTCGCGACTATCCTCAGACAAGTTAGTAACAACAAAATCCTGACTGGGTTTTGGCGCCCCTAATAAATTTAATAACTCAGAAAAACGCACACGATTAACCATGATTGTCCTCCGCACGTTTTGCTGTTTGTTCTTTTAGTTCAGGTTGCTTAGTTTCTGGCACAGCCAAATCAGCTGGCACATTAAGTAAGCGTAAACCGGTTTTCATCACTTCAGCGAACAAAGGTGCCGCAATCTGGCCACCATAATAGGCATCCCCTTGGGGGCTATTAATATTGACCGCCACCACTAGTCGCGGCGAACTAACCGGAGCAAACCCGACAAAGGATGCCATATAGTTATCTGAATACCCGCCTTTTTCTGCAATTCGAGCAGTGCCGGTTTTGCCGGCAACACTGTAATTGCTTAAACCGGCTCGATGATTGGCATTATCGGTAACCACATGAGACAACATCTCACTGACTTCTGCCGCCATAAAAGGGTCAATAATAGCCCGCTCTTCGTTCAAGCTGTTTTTAATGAATGTTGGCGCTCGAAAACGTCCTTCATTGGCGAACACACTGTAAGCCATGGCCAATTGCAAGGTAGTTACTGATAAGTTATAGCCCCGAGATAAAGCGGCATGATCAACTGTTCGCCAGCGGTGATGAGGTGGTAAATAGCCTGCTGACTCACCTATAAAGCCACTGCCGGTTGATTGGCCAAATCCAAAACGTTGATAAACATCCCAAAGATGCTCTTTGCCTACCTCCAACACCAATTTTGCCACCCCAATATTACTGGATTTAACCAAAATATCCTCTAATGATAATTTACCGTAATCGCGAAAATCATGGATTACAAATCCATCTACTTCGTATACACCCGGGGAAGTGTCAATAACAGAATCACGGTTATATTGACCGCTTTCCAAAGCAGCCACAATCGCAAACGGTTTCATCACCGAACCAGGCTCATAGATATCCGTAACCGCTCGATTACGCCACCCTATATTATCGGCTTTACTGCCATTGGGATTAAAGGCAGGCATATTCGCCATGGCTAAAATCTCACCGGTGGTGACATCTAAAACCACCACTGAACCTGATTTAGCCTGATACTGATAAACCGATTTTTTTAGTGCCAAATAGGCGGCATACTGCAAACGACGATCAATACTCAAGTACAAATCTTTGCCCGGCTTGGGCGCTTTAATCTCATCCACGTCGATATCGGCAACGGCATGACCCATTAAATCTTTAACCACAGTTTTTTTACCGGCGATGCCGGTCAACCAGTTGTCATAAGTCCGCTCTAAGCCTTCCTGGCCCTGATCTTCGACATTGGTAAAGCCAACTACATTCGATAGAATCTCTCCAGAAGGATAGAAGCGTTTATATTCGGTACGAAATTCAACACCTTGCATATTAAGCGCTTGCACCGCATCCGCCATCATCGGCGTAATACGCCGTTCAATAAATAAAAATTGACGATCTGTTCGAGTGGTAATAATTTGTTTTAACTCTTCGGCATCTAAATTAAGTACCTCAGCCAACTGCTCTACTTTTGAAAACTGATCCAGAAGTTTGTTCGGCACTATACCCACCGATTGCATGGCTGTACTTAATGCCAAAGGCTCACCATTACGATCATAAATAGCTCCACGCGAAACCGGCATTTCTACTTCTTTCACATGTCGAATTTCGCCTTGGTTTTGATAAAATGCTTTACCATTCACTTGAATTGAAAAAGCCCGCACCACAACCACCACAAAACAACACAACAATAACGCCATTACGGCCAGCATGCGCATTTGTATTTTGGCAGATTGTGAGTTGGATTTTCTCATCGTTTTATGACTCTAATCTGTTCATCTTCTGGCAACTTCATGCCTAAATCAGTTTTTGCAATATGTTCAATTCGACTATTACTAACTAAAGTAGATAGCTCAATCTGTAAACGGGCCCATTCGGTGTTAATTTGGGTTTTTTCTGATTCCATGCGCTGTAATTCAGCAAACACTTTTCGGGTTTCATTCTGGCTATAGATAAATGCCACTAAAACACTGGCCAATAAAATAGCCAATACCACACTGATTACCGGCTGCATATTCATAAGCGCTCTCCTATACGCATCACCGCACTGCGGGCACGGATATTGCTATCCACATCCACGGCTTTCACCGCTTTGCCGATAATACTCAGCGTTGCTTGCGGTAAATTATCTGGCAGTACCGGCATCCGTCGGTCGACTTTGACTGGCTTAGCCTGGTGACGCATAAAACGTTTCACAATTCGATCTTCCAAGGAATGAAAACTAATCACCACCAAACGCCCACCGGTTTTTAACAGGGACAAGCTACAAGGTAAAACCCGCTCAATCTGACCCAGCTCATCATTAATGTGAATACGAATCGCTTGGAATACCCGAGTTGCCGGATGTTTTTTACTGTAGCCTTTATTCACTTCGGCCACTAAATCTGCTAATTCAGCAGTTGTCGTCAGGGGTATTTCTGCACGCTGTTCTATGATTTTTTTAGCAATACGGTGGCTGTTTTTCTCTTCACCATAACGCCAAAACACCTGTTTCATTTCAGTTAAGTCAGCTTTCGCTAACCAATCTGCAGCGGTCATGCCGGATGTGTTATCCATGCGCATATCCAAAGGCCCTTGTTGGCGAAAACTAAATCCGCGTTCGGCTTCATCCAATTGCGGTGAGGACACCCCAAAGTCAAATAATATGCCGTCGTATTCGTTGGAATTTAACTGCTCACAAATAATTGACTCAAAATCACCGGCAAAAACCCGTACTCGGCTATCATCTTCAGCCAGCTTATGAGCCACATGAAGCGCCTCCGGATCACGATCAATCACATCCAAGCATCCATGCTCAGAGAGATTTTTAAGGATTTCACGGGCGTGACCGCCGCGACCAAAAGTGGCGTCTAAATAATGGCCTGCAGGCTGCACAGCGAGGGCCGCTGTAGCCGCTTGTAACAGGACACTTTGGTGTAATGATTGAGTCATCACAACACCAAAGATTTCATATCGTCAGAAACTTCTCCACCCATAGTCGGCACCTGATGGCGTTGCTTGTGCAACGCATCTTCATTCCAAATTTCGAACTTTTTACCCAAACCCAACATCACCACCCGCTTTTCCATGGAAGCCACTTGTCGTAAAGTGACCGGCAATAAAATACGTGAGCCTTTGTCGGGACTAAGGTGATAAGCACTTCCGACCAGCCGCCGTTGTAAAGCGCGGTGCATCGGATCAAAGGTACTTAACGCCATAACGCTATCACGAACCTGTTCCCATTCTTTCTGTGGATAAAGCCACAGCGAGTCATTTTCATAGGCGTTGTAGGTAAGGACCAAAGCGTTTTCACAGGCGTCGGCAATCGAATCGCGATACATCGATGGTATCGCCAATCGTCCTTTTGCATCTAAATTAAGAGCTACTTCGCCGTAAAACACTACTCTATCCCACAATTATATTACTAAAACCCACTTTATTGCACTTTATGGCGAAACCGGTTTCAAGTCAAGCGTGAAATATAAAAAGTTGTTTGATTTCAGCAACTTAAAGAATATTTTACTTTAAGAAATTGCGCTAAGTGATTGATTTTAATGGCTTGATATTTTGTGGTTATTGTTTAAGCGTGTTATTAGTTTTAAATAAACACCCACATCATTGCGATGCAGAATGACAGTATAGCTTAAAGACAATCTAATGCAAAGTCTGATAAAGAAACCAATACACCAATTATCATCATAAACCATTGAACCACAATAAATTATCACGGTCATAACTTTAACTATCTTCCATGTTAAGACTTATGAAAACTTTACTATCCGCCCTTATACTGCTGTCATTTTCCGCTTACGCTTAAAACTGTCAAGATTTGTATCAACAGCACTTACAAACAGACTTGTCTTTAAGCTATAAAGAGTTTGATCAAACCATGGGTCAAGGCTTCAGATCCATGTTAAAAGACGGTTTAAATTGCCACAAAGAAGTTGCTCAGCTTATTGAAAAATACATTGAAGTGAACAATGCCACTGAAAGTTCATTACGTTGGCATGTGGCACAATCATGGGCTCATGCGGGTGATTATGATAAAGCCATTAATTGGAGCAAAACGGTTCTTCTGGAAAAAGAAGACTTCACCGAACGCGCCCTGCGCTGGAATGATTTCGTCCTCGCAAATATCGCATTCTTTGAAAAAGATAAACAAAAACTCATTCAACAACGCAACAATGTCGCGGCTGCCAAGGAGGAACACTTCGGCAACCAACTCAACAGCAAATTCTTAGACAGCCTCATTAAACATTTCGGTAAGCCCTATAATTATGCCGTGAATCATATAGAGCAATAACCATTTTAAGAATAGTCTGAGCAAAGCGGTCAAAAGCGGGGCATTATTGCAAAACAACAAATGTGTCTTGGTGAAGTTAATTTCGATAATCTGGTTGGATACGACTCGTCATTCCGGCCGTTTCCGTGTCCTACTAGCACGGCACACCACCATCCTTGGTGGCGACTAAGGGAAGCGCATGGACGCCGCCAAGGATGGCAGTGTTAGAATCGATCTCTTCCGGGTCCCACCTAACGAGGCACACCTCCATCCCTGGAGGCGAGACTGGATCAGAGATCGAGGAATCTCCCCAATCTAGACATAATTTTAAACATCGGGAGATATCTCCACTCACGGCCTACGGCATTTCAATTAAGCTTCTT
>Ga0079224_100001243_pt1 | contig 28735 bp, 30 predicted proteins | sample Stecom2015_FD_80414 | JGI IMG/M metagenome (GOLD analysis project Ga0079224, IMG submission 80414) | Agricultural soil microbial communities from Utah to study Nitrogen management - Steer compost 2015 | ecosystem: Environmental > Terrestrial > Soil > Agricultural land | place: USA: Utah... | reverse complement strand
GTCAGCCACTGCGCCCGCCCCTCCCGGTCCACCAGGACCGCACCGTCGGAGTCGTCGCCGTCGGCCTGGACGCCGGCGGCGAGCAGCCGGGGGACGGCGCTCGCGACGTGCGGGGCGTCGCACGCCAGGACGAGCACCGAGCCGGCCGGAGCCTCCGGCGCGCGGTCCAGTTCCGCGATGCCGGCGGCCAGCCCGGCCACCGGGCCGCCGAAGGGCGGGTCCTCGACGGTACGCAGCACGCGGTCGGGCACGGCCACGTTCTCCGGGGCCACCACGACGACGCGGCGTGCCCGGGCGGCCGCGGTCATGGCGTGGTCGAGCAGACGTCGTCCCGCGACGAGCACGTCCGGTTTGGAGACGCCGCCGAGCCGCTCGGCACGTCCGCCGGCCAGCACGACGGCGTCGATCGCGCCCGCGCGGGGCTCATCCGTGCTCACGTGCCGATCCGTGTTCATTCGTGTTTATTCGTGGTCATTCGTCGGGCCGGCGCCAGTCGCCGGAACGCCCGCCGGACTTGGCGATCACCCGCACGGCGGTGATCTCGGCCGAACGGTCCACCCCCTTGACCATGTCCACCACCGCGAGCGCGGCCACCGAGACCGCCGTCATCGCCTCCATCTCGACGCCGGTGCGATCCGCGGTGCGGACGGTGGCCGTGATGACCACCCGGTCCGCGGCGAGCTCGAGGTCCACCACCGCGCCGTGGACGCCGATCGTGTGCGCCAGCGGCAGCAGCTCCGGCGTGCGTTTGGCGGCCGCGATGCCGGCCACCCGCGCAACCGCGAGCACGTCACCCTTGGGGACCGAGCCCTCGCGCAGCGCCGTCATGACCGCCTCGCTGCAGCGCACCTCGCCGCGCGCGACCGCCTCCCGCACGGTCGGCTGCTTCGCGGTGACGTCAACCATGCGGGCGTGACCGGCGTCGTCGACATGGGTGAATCTCACGGCATCGTTGTCCACAGCACGATTGTGGTTCACGGCACCATCATGACGGGCACCGCGTCCCCCTCCGCGACCGCCTCCGTACCGGCAGCCACAACAGCCAGCCCCTCGGCCGCGGCCAAGGACGCCACGAGATGTGAACCCGAACCTCGCGGGCTGGCAGGCCGGACCCGAGGCGTCTCGTCGTCCTCGTCGAAGACCACCGGGATGTACTGGCGTCGCCCGGGCGGGCACCGCCACCCCGCCGCCGCCCGTGCCTCGATCAGCACCGGCTCCACGGACTGGGGCACGTCCGGGTCGGCGAGACCGGCCATGACCCGCAGCGCCGGCTCGACGAACACCTGGAACGAGACGAACACGCTCACCGGGTTGCCCGGCAGGCAGAAGATCGGCACGCCCGCGCCGTCGTCGCGCCGGAGGACGCCGAAGCCCTGCGGCTTGCCGGGCTGTATCGCCACGGACGTGAACGAGACGTCGCCGAGCGGGGCGAGAACCTGCTTGACGACGTCGTACGCACCGGCACTGACGCCGCCGGTGGTGATCAGCGCGTCGACCGCGCCGAGGTTGTCCTCCAGCAGGCCGCGGAGCTCGGCCGGGTCGTCACCGACGAACCCGAGAGGGACGGCTCGTCCGCCGAGCACGTCGACGAGCCCGAGCAGCAGCACATTGTTCGACTCCGGGATCTGGCCCGGGCCGAGTGGCGCGCCGGGCGGGACGAGCTCGTCGCCTGTGGTCAGCACCCCGACCCGCGGCCGGGGGCGCACCGGTAGCGTGCCGTGCCCGGTCGAGGCGGCGGTCGCCAGATCGCGCGGCCCCACCAGGCCGCCCGCACGCAGCACCACCGCGCCCGGGGCGACGTCCTCGCCGGCGCGGCGGATGTGCCGGCCTGCCGGCGAGGAGGCGAAGATTCGCACCGTCTCCGGGAGTTCGGTGCCCTCGCCCGGCCCCGCCTGCTGATCGGTCCGCTCGACCGGGACGACGGCGTCGGCACCGGGCGGCATCGGGGCGCCGGTCATGATGCGGGCCGCCGTGCCGGGCAGCACCTCGGGCAGCTCGGCGGCCCCGGCCGGGATGTCACCGACGACCCGGAGGTCGACCGCAGCGTCCTCGTCGGCGGAGGCCACGTCATCGGCCCGGACCGCGTAGCCGTCCATGGCGGAGTTGTCGAACGGCGGCACGTGGAGGGCGGCCGTGACGTCCTCCGTGAGCAGGCATCCCAGCGCGTCGGTGAGCGGAAGGTGGCGGACCGGCAGAGGCTCGACGCCGGCCAGGACGGCGGCGCGGTGCTCCTCGACGGTGATCATGGGACTCCTCGGGTCGGCGGCTCGGGCGGGAGGCGGTTGGTCGATGGACACCAAGGCTCAGACGTGGGGCGGTCTCAATAGGTCGGCAGGGTGGGATCGACGTCGGCGACCCAGGCGAGCACGCCGCCGCGCACGTTGACGGCGCGGACTCCCGCGTCCGAGAGGGCACGGATTGCCTGCGCGGAACGCTGACCGGTGCGGCAGTGGACGAGCAGGTCACGGGGCGCGCCGGCGGGGCGGTGCAGGTCGAGGCGGTGGATCGCGGCGCCCGGATCGGCGAGAACCTCCGCGAGCGGTACGGCGACGGCGCCCGGGATGGCGACGATGGCGCGCTCCGGCTCGTCGCGCACGTCGAGGAGCACGAAGTCGTCGGCGCCGCGCTCGCGGGCGGCGAGGCGCTCGGCGAGCTCGGTGACCGCGATCGAGTCCGGCTCGGCCGTCGGCGGGGAGGTACCCGCGGCGGCGGGCTGTGCAGGGGTGGAGGCCGGTGTTCCGGGGCGTGACCGCAGGGGCAGCTCCTGCCAGCGCTGGGTCAGCACGTCCAGCACGAGCACCCGGCCGAGCAGGGACTCGCCGGTGCCGGTGAGGAGCTTGATCGCCTCGATCGCCATGATCGACCCGACCTGGCCGCACATCGCGCCGAGCACGCCCGCCTGCCCGCAGGAAGGCGTCGTGCCTTCCGGGGGCGGGGTCGGGAAGAGATCGCGCAGCGTCACCCCGCTCGCGCCCTGGCCCGCGTCCAACGAGGTTGCAGAATCCGTCGAAAAATCGACGGATTCTGCAACCTCGTTCGCGGCGGGCCGCGGCGCAGACCAGAAGACGGCGACCTGGGCGTCGAACCGGAGGATGGACCCCCAGACCACCGGGACGGCGAGTGCGGCGGCGGTGTCCGAGACGAGGTATCGGGTCGGGAAGTTGTCCGTGCCGTCGATGACGAGGTCGTGTCCGGCCAGGATCTCGTGGGCGTTCGTCTCGTCAAGGCGGCCGTGAACGGTGGCGACATCGACCTCGGGATTGAGCGCGGTGATGTGATCGGCAGCGGAATCGACCTTCCGGCGGCCCACGTCGGTCATCGTGGGGATGACCTGGCGCTGCAGGTTCGACGGTTCGACGACGTCGTCGTCGATGAGGGTGATGTGACCGACGCCGGCGGCTGCGAGGTACTGCAGGACCGGCGCGCCGAGCCCTCCGGCACCGACGACGGCGACGCGCGCGGCCAGCAGCCGGCGCTGCCCGTCGTGCCCGAGTCGGCCGAGGAGCAGGTGGCGTGAGTAGTGCTGGATCTGCTCGCGGCTGAGCGGCGGACCCGGCTCCACCAACGGCTGCAGGCGCATGGCCCAACTCTAGGTGCGCCAGCGTGGATCGGGGCGGCTCAGAGCGGGCACCTCGGAGCGGGTGGGCTCGCTGGGCGGGTTCGAGGCAGCGGTTCAGCTTCCGGGTGGGCGTGCCGGCCGGCGAGGCGCTCAGCGCCCGGCCATCTCCTTCATCGTGGCGATGGCGTCCTCGAGATGATCGATCCAGGGCCGCTCGGTGTCCTCGTGCCAGTTCTTGATGGCCGCGACGAACGGCCAGATGATCGCGCTGGCCAGCACCCGGCCCTGGCCGAAGCTCCAACGGCCCGTGTCGGCCATCATCTGGGCCATCTCGTCGACGATGTTGTCCACCACCAGGTAGGCGGCCGAGCGCACCGACGGGTTGTCGAAGAACAGCCGGACACGCTCGCGCGTCGCGTCGGCCTCGACCACGAAGTGCGCCTCCGCGACGAGGTCGAGCGCGGCCTCGGTCGCCTCCCACGGCGACATGCCCTGCCGCAGGTAGTGGGAGAGGCCGACGAGCACGCGATCGTCGAACTCGGCGTAGAGGACGAGGCCTTCCTTGGTCCCGAAATAGCGGTACACGCTGCTGGGCGAGACCTCGGCTGTGGCGGCGATCTGCTCGATCGTCACCTGGTCGAAGCCGTACTCGGTGAAGAGCTCGAGCGCCGTCTGCTGGATGTGCCGCATCGCGGCGGCCTTCTTCCGTTCCCGCAATGTGGGGGCCGGCGGCTCCGGGACGTCCTGCGCCTCCTGTTCGGGCTCGTGCACCCGGGGCTCTCGCGGTGTAGCCACACATCCTCCTTCTTGACAGTGGCTGTCACTTTATCGAGTACAGTGACTCTCAGGAGAAAGTCACTGTCAGAAGAAGTGATCGCCGGTCGTGGGCTGGTCAAGCACTTCGGGGCCACCCGGGCGCTCGATGGCCTCGACCTGTCCGTCCGCGGTGGCGAGGTGCACGGCTTCCTGGGGCCGAACGGGGCGGGTAAGTCCACGACGATCCGCGCCCTGCTCGGCCAGCTCCGGCTCGACGGCGGCCACGCCGAGGTCTTCGGCGCGGATCCGTGGCGCGACGCCGTCGCCATCCATGAGCGGCTCGCGTACGTGCCCGGCGACACCGCGCTGTGGCCGGGACTGTCCGGCGGTGAGTGCGTGGACCTCATCGGTGGCTTCCACGGACAGGTGAACCGGCGCCGACGCGACGAGCTCGTCGAACGCTTCGAGCTCGACCCCACGAAGAAGGCCCGCACCTACTCCAAGGGCAACCGGCAGAAGGTCGCGCTGGTCGCGGCGTTGTCCTGCGAGGCGGAGCTGTTCGTGCTCGACGAGCCCACGTCGGGCCTGGATCCACTGATGGAGGCGGTCTTCCAGCAGGTGGTGGCCGAGCTCAACGGCGAGGGGCGTACCGTCCTGCTCTCCAGCCACATCCTCGCCGAGGTCGAGGCGTTGTGCGACCGCGTGACGATCATCCGCGGCGGTCACACGGTCTCGACCGGCACGCTCGAGGAACTGCGCGCCGGCACGCTCACCACCGTCGAGGCCACGACGCCGGACCGGCCGCGCGGCCTGAAGGACATCGACGGCGTCACCGACCTCGATCACGAATCCCGGCCGCACGGCGTGCGCACCACATTGCTCGCCACGCACGCCGCCCTGCCCGAGGCCGTCGCGGCCGTCTCCGCGGCGCGGCCCACCGACCTGGCCGTGCGCCCGCCCAGCCTCGAGCAGCTCTTCCTCGAGCACTACCAGGAGTCACCTCTCCCGGGCGGCGTCCCGGCGGCCACGGGCGGCGACGCCCGATGACCGCCCCGACACCGGCCCGACGGCCCGGCGTGCTGACGGGAACCATCCGGCTGGTCCGGCTCGCCCTGCGGACGGGCTGGCCCGTCCTGCTCGGCACCGTCGTCCTCGCCGCCGGACTCGTCACCCTCGTGGCCGGATCGATCGAGGCGCTCTACCCAGACCCTGCGGACCGCGCCCAGTACGCGGCCACGGTCGGCAGTTCCCCGGCCAGCGAGGCGTTCAACGGCCGCGGGTACGGCCTGGACACCGTCGGCGGGATTTCCGCCTACGAGGTCGGCTTCATGGGGCAGATCCTCTTCCCGGTGCTCGCGCTGCACCTGGCGCTTCGGCACACCCGGCGCGAGGAGGAGGCCGGACGCACCGAACTGCTCACCGCCGGCCGGGTCGGGCGACTGGCGTCGCTGGTCGCCGGGACCGCGGTGCTGACTCTCGTGTGCCTGCTGACCGGCGCGGCCATGGCTGCCGGTGGCGTCAGTGCCGGGCTGCCGCTCGCCGGGGCGGCGTGGTACGCGGCCGGCAATGCCCTGCTCATGCTGTTCTACGGCGCCGTGGGACTGGTGGCCGGGCAGCTCGCCCAGTCCGCGCGTACCGGCTACCTGATCGGGCTGGTCGCGCTCGCGGCGAGCTACCTCGTCCGCGCCCTGGTCGACGGTCTGGGGTGGGAGGCCGTCTGGGCGAGCCCGCTCGGGTGGACCGCCGAGGTGCGCCCGTTCGCCGATCCCCGTCCATGGCCGCTCGCGGCGTTCGCGGTCGGTGCCGTCGTGCTGAGCGGGGCCGCGGTTCTCCTCGCGCGGCGGCGCGACCTCGGTGCCGGAGTCGTCCCAGCGCGACGCGGGCCGGCGCTGGGTCGGCGCGGACTGGGCACGGCAGCCGGGCTCGCGTGGCGCCTGAACCGTGGCGTCGTCCTTGCCTGGACGGTGCTCGCGGTGGTGTGGGCCGGCGTCTTCGGAGCGCTGACGCAGGAGATGGCCGACCTGGTCGATGCCAACCCGGCCATGCTCGAGGCGCTCGGTGTCGAACGGGGGAGCGACGTGGTCACCAGCTTGGCCGTGGTCGTGGTGATCCTGGCGGCGACGGCGCTCGCGGTGCAGGGGTTCGGACGGCTGGGCGTGGAGGAGACGCAGGGCCGGCTCGGTGCGGTGCTGGCCACCCGCGTCCCCCGGCACCGGCTGTGGGGCGGGTGGTCCGCCGTCGTCGCGCTCGCGTCGCTCGCCTCGCTGACCCTGGGGTGCCTCACCCTCGGTCTGGTCACCTGGGCGGTCACCGATGACCGCGACGCGCTCGGGACGGCCGCCGAGGTCGGTCTCGGCTACGCCGTCCCCGTGCTCTTCGTCGTCGCCGTGGTGGCCGTGCTGCGCGCCGTCGGCTCGCGCTGGTCCGGTCTCGGATGGCTGCTCGTCGGATGGATTGCCGTCGTCGGCTTCCTGGCCGAGACGCTGCGCATCCCGGACTGGGCGCGCGAGCTCTCTCCGCTGCATCTCGTCGGCACGCTTCCGCAGGACGACGCGGACCTCCTCGCGGTGGCCGGGCTCGCGCTGGCCGCGGTCATCCTGGCCGCCGGGTCGATCCTGCTGTTCGGTCGCCGCGACCTCGCGGCCGGGTGAGTCAGGCCGGGACGGCCACCGGTTCGCGCGTCACCTCGGCCGCGATCACGGTGGCGTCGTGTAGCGCCAGGTCGACGCCGCGGTAGCCCTGCTCACCCGCTGCCGTCGTGACCACGAGCGTCGCGAGTCCGAGCAGGCGTTGGATCGGGCCCTGCCGGACGTGGGCGCCGTTGATGCCACGTACCTCGATCGCATCGGTGCGACGGGTGAAGAACCCGCGCCGCAGGTACAGCACCTCCCCGCCGAGCAGGTGGCCGAGCGTGCGGTAGTAGCCCAGACCGGCCACGATGCCCAGGCACAGGAGGGCGACGGAGCCAGCCAGCAGCCAGCCGGGCCACTCGCGCCAGAGGACGGCGGCCGCCAACGCGGCACCGACGAGTCCGTAACCGCCCGCATACCGGATGATCGCGCGGCGGCGGGCCGCGGGCGGGTGGGAGACGAGCCGTCCGCCCGCCGGCCTCGCCCGCTCGTCGAGCACGCGCCGGCCGAGCATGGTGTTGCCGACGCGGACCGCGACCTCGCGGGTCGTCGCCGGCAGCACCGTGGCGGACTCGTTCATCTGCTGCTGCAGGCTGATGCCCGTCATCACCGGTGTCATGCGCGCACCACCGAGCAGCCGCGTGAGGAACGGCTCGGAGAGCGTCAGACCGCGCAGCCGGGCCTGGTCCGCGGTGAAGGACCGGGTGGTCAGCAACCCGCGCGTGGCCACGAACGTGGCGCCCGGCTCCCGGACCAGGCGAAAGCCCCACCAGGCCTCGACGAACGCGAGCGCCCCGGCGCCGATCCCGAGCAGGACGGCGAGCACCAATGTGGTCGCCGCCCAGGCAGGCCAGGGGACGCGGTCGATGAGGTCACCAAGCGTGTCACCGACCCAGTCTTCCTGCCCGAACATCGACACGAAGCTGAAGACGGAGCCGACCACCGACAGCGGTCCGGTGATCAGCCACGCCCCGACCATCGAGTAGATGATCCACGGCCACTGCACCCGCTGGACCTCGGCGGTGGGTGGATCGCTCGGCGACCGGCCGCCGTCGTCGGGCACGGGTGCTCCGGCCTCGTCCCCACCGGTGGCGACGACGTCCGGGCCGGCCGCGCGGACCAGGTGGTCGCGTAGCCGGCGGGCGCGCCCGCGCGGCAGCCCGTCCAGCACCACGGTGCCGCTGCCGACGAGGGCGTTGCCGCCGGTGCCCACCCGGACGACGGCGAGACGGAACAGGCGGTTCGTCAGCGGCGCGGTGATGTCCACGGTCCGGATGCGGTGCAGGGCGATGCGTTCGCTCTTGCGCACGAGCAGGCCGCGGCGGACCTGGAGTTCGGAGTCGGTGAGCCGGTAGCGCACCGCCACGTAGGACAACGCCTTGGACGCCGGCCGCATGACACCGAGCAGGATCAGGACGAGGACGAGGTACCGGCCGACCCCACTCGTCTGATCGACCAGGAGCCACGCAAGTGCCGCGGGCGTGAGGCGCACGACGGCGTACACGAGCGCTGCGAGCATGGTGCGGGGATCGAGCCGGTACCAGGGCAGGTCCGGGTCCTCGTCGATCTCGTGGTCGGGCTCGGGCTCGGCGTTCTTGCCGGCCCGGCGCGGGCGGTCGAGCGGCTCGGTGGGGTCGGCGTCAGTCATGTCGCGTCACCCTGGGTGCGGGCGACGGCGTCGGTCAGGGTCTCGGTGAGCTGCTCCGCCACGGTGGCGTCGAGTCCCTGGATGACCACGGCGCCCTGCGCCGAACCGGTCGTGACGGAGACGGCGGCCAGCCCGAACGCCCGATGGAGGGCGTTGCGGCGGACCTCGACCGTCTGGACTCGGTTCAACGGCGCGATGCGCCATTCGCGTGTGAGCCAGCCGGTCCGTGAGTACACCGCGGTGTCCGTGGCCTCCCACCGGTGGACGCGCAGGCGCAGCCACGGCGCCACCGCGGCCCGCGGCAGCGTGACGAGCGCGAGGGCTCCGCCGACGGCGAGCAACCATGGCCGGCCCGCGTCCCACCACACCGCCGGAAGGCCCGCGGCCAGCACGACCGCTGCGAGCTGGGCAGCGCCGGAGACCAGCCAGTACCGCTTGGCCCGCGGGTCCACGTGGTGCGCCGGGGGCCGCGGGGCAGTGGTGGGCGGTTGTCGGGGCTCGAGGTCCATCTCTTCCCATCGTGTGGATCAGGCTTCACCGTACGGTTCTGGCGCAGGTGACGGATCCGCTCGGGGAAGGAGATTCGGCCGCGTCATCCACCGGAAGGAGGAGAGCTCGGATGTGGGTGGCACACACGCTCGACACATAGATGCATGGTGCATGTAGGAGTAGGGTGATCGCCGTGTCCACCCGCCCTGAACTGACCGAACGACTGGTCGATGAGATCGGCGCGTTCCTCCGGCGCACCCGGACCTCGGCCATCCGCGTCGCGGACCGCGTCGGCCTGCAGCCGACGCAGTCCCAGATCCTCTTCACGCTCAAGCGGCTCGGGGAGTGCCGCGTCGCCGATCTGGCCGAGGTGCAGCTCGTCGACCCCTCGGTCTCCAGCCGGCAGGTCGCCGCCATGGAGAAGGCCGGCCTGGTCGAGCGCCGTCCGGACCCGGAAGACGCCCGCGCCTCGCTCGTCTCCCTCTCCCAGGCCGGCCACGCGAAGCTCGGCGAGGTTCACGCCGAGCACCGCGCCGCGCTGGCCACCGCGCTGGCCGGATGGCCCGACGAGCGCATCACCCGCCTGGCCGACGACCTCCGCGAATTCGTCGAGGCGTCCGGCCCTGTCTACGACGAACTCACCGGCCCGCGCGCCGGCCAGATGGAGGTTGTGTGACCCGCCCTCGCAAGGAGCTGACCGACAGACGCGCCTACGCCGGGATGACGCCGGAGCAGGCGGAGGCCGCCCACCACGAGCACCGGCAGATCCTCAAGGTGCTGACCGGGCTGCTGCTCGCGATGTTCGTCGGTTCGTTGTCCGCGACGATCGTCGGCAACGCCCTGCCGGTGATCGTCGGTGAGATCGGCGGAAGTCAGCAGCAGTACACCTGGATCGTCACCGCCTCCATCCTCGCCTCCACCGCGGCGACACCGATCTTCGGCAAGCTGGCGGACCTGTTCGACAAGAAGACGCTGCTGCTCGTGGCCATCTCGATCTTCGGCGTCGGGTCGCTGGTCGCCGGATTCAGCGTCTCCGCGGAGATGCTCATCGCCGTGCGCGTGCTGCAAGGCATCGGCATGGGGTCGATCATGGTGCTTGTCCAGACCACGATCGCCACCATCATCCCGCCGCGTCAGCGGGGCAGGTACAACGGCTACCTCGGTGCCGTGATCGCCGCCTCCACGGTGTCCGGGCCTCTGATCGGCGGCGTCATCGTCGACATCCCCTGGCTCGGCTGGCGCTGGTGCTTCTGGATCTCCGTGCCGTTCATGATCGCTGCCCTCGTGGTCCTGGTGCGCAACCTGCACGTGCCGACCGTGCGCCGGGCGGAGACGCGGATCGACTGGGCCGGCGCCTTCCTCATCTCCGCCGCCACCACGACGTTGCTGATCTGGATCTCGTTCGCCGACCACTCCTTCGCCTGGGTGTCCTGGCAGACGGCCGCGATGCTCGGCGGCGCCGCGGTGCTCGGGGTCGCCTTCGTCCTCGTCGAGCGCAAGGTCCGCGAGCCGGTGGTGCCGCTGTACATCCTCACCGAACGCTCCACGGTGCTGGCGATCGTCGCGTCGCTGGCCATCGGCACCACGATGTTCGGCGCCAACATCTACCTCGGCCAGTACTTCCAGATCGGACGCGGCTATTCGCCGACGATCTCCGGCTGGCTCACCCTGCCGCTGATGCTGGGCCTGCTGATCTCCTCGACGGTCTCCGGCCGCCTGGTGACTCGGACCGGCCGGTGGAAGCCGTACGTCACCGGCGGCATGATCCTGCTCGCCGTCGGCATCGGCCTGCTCTCCACGGTGCGGGCCGACACCGCGCTGTGGGTGATCGGCGCGTTCCTCCTCATCGCGGGTTTCGGCCTCGGTGCCTCGATGCAGAACCTCGTCCTCGCCGTCCAGAACAGCAACGCGCTGTCCAACGTCGGTGCCGCCACCTCCACCGTGACCTTCTTCCGGAACCTCGGCGGCGCCATGGGCATCCAGATCCTCGCCGCGGTCTACACCCACCGGGTCACCGACCTCACGGTCGACGGGCTCCGCGCACAGGGGGCGGACCCCGGGGCGTTCGACGCCTCCAGCGAGTCGCTCGACCTGACCCGCCTGCCCGACGCCGTGGTCCAGGTGATCCGCAACGCCTACGGCGACGGCATCGGAGTGGTCTTCCTGGTCGCGGCCGTGGCCGCCGTCCTCGGTGTCCTCGCGGTGGCGTTCATGCGCGCCACCATGCTGCGCAGCACCTGGGACACGCCCCCGTCCCGTGCCTCGGAGGCGTCGGCAGCCGGCGAGACGGACCGGACCACCGACGGTGTGCTCGACACCGGGCTGGACACCGCCCCCGGCGATGCCACACCGGCCACGACGGCGATGGTGGACCGGGACGCCGTGCCCGGCTCGCAGGAGCCCGGTGAGACGGCTGGTCCCGGTGCAGACGCCGTCGAACCCGACACCGCCCGACGGCGCTGAGCGCCCGCTGTCGCCGAGTTCGGCCCGGGGGGGACGAGCGCCTCACCCGAGCGCCACTCGGGTGAGGCGTCCTGATGCCCGGGAGCGAGGGCGCCATTGGTCTCAGCATCCGGGCGTGGCCGGCCGGCTCACAGTGGACCCGCCGGCGCGCGGGCACCATCGACGGCACGCCGCTGATGGAGGATGCCCGTGCCCGACCTGCCGTGTCCCCCCGACGCCGGGCGCCTGCGCCCGCAGACACTCGCCGTGCGCGGCGGGCAGCATCGAAGCGGCTTCCAGGAGACCTCGGAGGCCCTCTACCTGACCCAGGGGTTCGTCTACGACACCGCCGACGAGGCGGCGGCCACCTTCGCCGAGGAGATCGACCGCTACAGCTACTCGCGGTACGCGAACCCGACCGTGACCACGTTCCAGGAGCGACTCGCTCTGCTCGAGGGGGCCGAGGCGTGCCTGGCGACAGCGACCGGGATGTCGGCCGTCTTCACGGCCGTCGCCGCGCTGGTCCGTTCCGGGTCCCGGATCGTCGCAGCACGGGAGTTGTTCGGCTCCACCGTGACCATCTTCGACCAGATCCTGCCCGAGTGGGGCGTGCGCACGGACTACGTGACCGGCACCGATCCGCAGCAGTGGGAGCGGGCGCTGGCGACGCCGGCGGACGTCGTCTTCCTGGAGTCGCCGTCCAACCCCATGCAGGATGTGCTCGACCTGGCGCGTATCGCCCGACTCGCCCACCGGGCGGGAGCCGTGGTCGTCGTCGACAACGTCTTCGCTACCCCGGTGCTGCAGCGCCCGCTCGAGCTCGGTGCCGATTTGGTCGTGTACTCGGCGACGAAGCACATCGACGGCCAGGGGCGCTGCATGGGCGGGGCGATCCTCGGTGGCACGGATCTCGTCCAGGGCCGGATCCGCACCCTGTACCGGATGAGCGGGCCGGTGCTCGCCCCGTTCAACGCGTGGGTGCTGACCAAGGGGCTCGAGACACTGCCGGTCCGGGTACGTGCCCAGGCCGCCGCAGCCGCGGATCTGGCGAGCTGGCTGGAGGCGCAACCGGGCGTCGAGGCGGTGCGCTACCCGTTCCTGCCGTCCCACCCGCAGCACGACCTCGCCCGCGCCCAGATGAGCGGCGGTGGCACGGTGGTGACGGTGACCCTCGCCGGTGCCGGCGGCCGCTCGTCCGACGAGGCGGCCTTCGCGTTCCTCGACGCTCTGCGTGTGGTCGACCTGTCCAGCAATCTCGGTGATGCCAAGTCCCTCGCCACCCACCCCGCCACGACGACGCACTGCCGGGTGGACCCGCAGCTGCGCGCGAGCATGGGGATCACCGGCGGCACGGTGCGGTTGTCCGTCGGACTCGAGGACGTCGAGGATCTCCGTGAGGACCTCGAGGCCGCCCTTGCCGCGTGTCGGGGTCGCCCGCGACCAAAAGATTGACAGTACTCTGTCAATATTGGACAGGGTGCTGTCATGACGTCGAGGAGGGGCGGACCGATGAGCGGCGACGAGGCCGAGGCGTACCGGTACCTCATCGCCGACGTCGAGGAACTGGCCGGCCTCTCCCGGGAGCGACATCAGCGTCTGGCCGCCCGGCACGGCCAGTCCGTGGCGCGATGGCACGTGCTCGCCGTGATCGCGCAGGAGCCGGCCACCGTCCCCGGTATCGCCTCCCGTCTGGGCCTGACGCGGCAGAGCGTGCAGCGCGTGGTGGACGACCTGTCCCGTGAGCTGCTCGCGGAGAAGGTCCGCAACCCCCGCCACCGGTCCTCGCCCCTGGTGGCCCCCACCGACGCCGGCCGCCGCCTCCTGGCCAATCTGGCTGCCGACGCCGAGGACGAGCACCTGGCCCTGCTCGCGACCGGCGGCGTCCAGCGACGCGAGCTCCTCGCCGCACGCCAGACCATCCGTTCCCTCCTGGCCCTGCTGCGGATGGAGGATTCCGACGCCCGACCCTGACCGCGGGTCCGTAGGGTGGCGGCCGTGACGAGGACGCGCGCGAGCCGGCTCGGCCGCCGACGGCTGCCCTCCGCGCGGCGGCGGTCAGTCGACGACGCCGTAGAGCCGGTCTCCGGCGTCACCGAGGCCAGGCACGATGTACTTCTGCTCGTTGAGCCGTTCGTCGACCGCGGCGGTCACGATCGTCACGTCGCCGCGCGCACCGATCGCCTCCTCGACGGTGCGCAGCCCCTCCGGGGCGGCCAGCAGGCAGATCGCGGTGACATCGACGGCCCCGCGTGCGAGCAGGTACTCGATCGCAGCGATGAGCGTGTGACCGGTTGCGAGCATCGGGTCGAGCACGTAGCACTGCCGTCCGGAGAGGTCGTCCGGCAACCGTTCGGCGTAGGTGATCGCCTCGAACGTCTGCTCGTCGCGCTGCATGCCGAGGAACCCGACCTCCGCCGTCGGCAGCAGGCGGCTCATGCCGTCGAGCATGCCGAGGCCGGCGCGCAGAATCGGCACCACGATCGGCTGGGGCGAGGCGAGGTGCGTGCCCGTGGTGGGCGCCACCGGGGTGGTGATCTCCACGGTCGTGGTCCGCACCTCACGGGTGGCCTCGTAGGCGAGCAACGTGACGAGCTCGTCCACCAGCAGCCGGAACGTCGGCGACCGGGTCGTCTCGTCGCGAAGGATGGTGAGCTTGTGGGCGATGAGCGGGTGGTCGGCCACGTGGACACGCATGGACGCCAACCTACCGGCTGCCATGATGACGCCATGACCGGTTCTGCGCGTGCGCCGGCGCCCGATCCTGCGGTCGAGGGAGCCATGGATGAGGCGCTGGACCTGGCCCGCCGGGCTGCTGCCGGAGGTGACGTGCCGGTCGGCGCCGTCGTCCTCGGACCGGACGGTGCCGTACTCGGCCGCGGGCGTAACCGTCGCGAGGCCGACGGCGACCCCACCGCGCACGCCGAGATCCTCGCCCTGCGGGAGGCGTCCCGTGCGCTCGCCGGCTGGCGGCTGGACGGGTGCACCCTCGTGGTCACGCTGGAGCCGTGCACGATGTGCGCGGGCGCGCTCGTGCTGGCCCGGATCGGCCGGATCGTGCTCGGGGCGTGGGACCCGAAGGCCGGTGCCGCCGGATCGGTCCGGGACGTGGTCCGCGACGCCCGCCTCAACCACCGCGTGGAGGTGGTCTCCGGGGTCCGCGAGGAGGAGTGCGCGCAGGTGCTCCAGGACTTCTTCGGCGTCCGCCGGCGGTAGGGCCGTTGCACGGTCGGCGGCGTCGCGCCAGTGGCGCTGAAACGAGCGACAGCGCGCACGGCTGGGTACCACATGCACGTGTGAGCACCACAGTCCGGCGCGGATGTGCACGCTGAGGGTCCCGGGCGAGACTGGAGGCATGATCCGCAGACATCTCATCGTGCGGGGCCGGGTCCAGGGAGTCGGGTTCCGCTACGCGTGCGAGCAGGCGGCCGCCCGTGCTGGTGTCCGCGGCTGGGTGCGTAACCGGTCCGACGGGACGGTCGAAGCTGTTCTCGAGGGCGAGACCTCCGCCGTCGAGTCGATGACCGGTTGGGTGCGGCAGGGGCCGCCGGCGGCCGCGGTGACCGGCGTCGACGTCACCGACGAGGACCCCGAGGGGTTGTCCGGGTTCACCGTCCGCTGAGGAGCTGACGAGCTGACGAGCTGACGGGCTTGCCGGCGGACGGACCACCGGGCGCGGGGCAGGTCAGCGGTGCGCCGCGAGCATCTCGGCCAGCAGCGGCAGGGCCTGCGAGGTGCCGGCGTGAACGCTCGCCGTGGCCAGATCGTCCCCGCGGGTGCTGCCGCGGTTGACGATCCCCACCGGGCGCCCCGCCTTGGCCGCGCGCCGGGCGAACCGCAGGCCGCCCATCACCGCGAGCGAGGACCCGGCCACAAGCAGGCTCTCAGCCTCGTCGGCGATCGCGTAGGCCGCCTCGACGCGTTCGCGTGGCGTGTTGTCCCCGAAGAAGACGACGTCCGGCTTGAGGATCCCGCCGCATCGCGGACAGTCGGCGATCCGGAAGTCCGCCGTGGACTCGAGGACGACGTCGGCGTCCGGAGCCACCTCGAGGTCCTCCAGCTCGGCGAAGCGCTCCCTCCAATGCGGGTTGAGTTCGACCAGCACCCGGTCGTGCTCCTCCCGGCTGATCTCCAGGCCGCAGGACAGGCACAGCACCCGGTCGTACCGTCCGTGCAGGTGGACCACGGTCCGGGATCCGGCCCGCACGTGCAGCAGGTCGATGTTCTGGGTGATCACGCCGGTGAGCAGACCGTCGCGTTCCATCGCGGCGAGGGCCCGGTGGCCGGCGTTCGGCTCCGCCTGCTGCAGGTGCCGCCACCCGAGGTGGTTGCGTGCCCAGTAATGCCGGCGGAACCGGTCGGAGGCGACGAACTGCTGGTGCGTCATCGGTCGGCGCGGCGCGGAGCCGGGGGAGCGGTAGTCGGGGATGCCCGAGTCGGTGGAGATACCCGCGCCGGTGAGCACGGCCAGCCGCCGGCCGGCGAAGGCACTCACCAGCGGCTCGAGCGCGGCCCGGAGGTCCGGCGGATCCGGCCGGCGCTCCTCGGCCGGGGGAGCGATCGTGGTGGGCCGGATCACCAGCCGCGGCGCCGAACCGTTCGGGAACAGATCCGCCGCAGCGTACTGCGGTCCGCCCGGGCGGTTGCTGTCAGGCACCGAGCCAGGTTACGACGGCGAGAACGGCGGCGCGCCGTCGCGCGCGGCCGCCGCGCCCGCTCTACCGTCGAGCCATGGAGCCGGAGCGGACCGACCTCGCCACGCTGGCCGTCCGCGGCCGCGAGGTCGTCGCGTCCTATCTCGCGGCGGTCGACGTCGCCTGGGCGGACGACGACGAGGACGTCGTCGAGATCCTCAACGGGGCCGGTGACCTCCGGCGGATCCGGGTCTCGGTGACCGACCACGATCACTGGGCGCTGCCCCGCGCCGAGCTCGCCGAGGAGCCCGAGGTCGCCGACGGCTGGCGGGCCTTCGTCCGGATGCGGGCCGAGCATCCGCCCGAGGTCTACCTCGCCAGTGAGGAGCAGGTACGCGAGCTGATGACGCGCCTGCTCACCCAGTCGCCGGTGCACGCCGGCCCGGCGGAGGATCCCGCGGCCGATGACGGCGCCGCCGCCGGCCGGATCACCGACGAGGCGATACCCGTGTGCACCGGGGATCTGCGTCCGCTGCTGCGGCCGTGGCGCGAACTCACCCAGAACTTCTGACGGGAGCCGGACACATGCGTTGCGTCGTCGTCGGGGCGGGCGCCTGGGGACTGCCCGCGGCCGCCACCCTTGCCGGGCGCGGGCACGCCGTCGTTCTCATCGACCGGTACGGCCTCGCCTCGCCGCTCTCGTCCTCCACCGGTCCGACGCGGATCTGGCGTATGTCTCATCCGGACCGGGTCCGCACCCGCTTGGCGCTGCGCAGCGTGGCGGCGATGGACCGGCTCGCCCGCCGCGCCGGAACCGAGACCTACCTGCGCCGCGGACTGCTGTGGCGCGACGACGTCACGCTCGAGGCCGTGGCCGACGCTTTCCGTGCTGAGCAGATCCCGCACCAGGTGGTCGAACCGGAGGACGTCGGCCGGTTCTTCCCGGGACTGCGCTCGGACGGACGTAGCGCCATCTGGCACGACGACGCCGGCCCGGTGCTCGCCGAGACCTCGCTGCGGGCCCAGGCCGCCCTGCTCGAGGACGCCGGCGGCGAGGTGGTCACCGGCACGGAGATCCGCGAGGTACGGACGACGGCGAACGGGACGCGCGTCGAGGCGGCCGACGGGCGTATCTGGTCCGGCGACGTCGTGGTCCTGGCGCCCGGTCCGGGAGCCCAGCCGCTGCTCGCGAGCCTGGGGATCGACCTGCCGTTCGGGCCGCGGTTGCAGCAGGTCGTCCACCTCGCCGACCCGGCCGGTCGCCACCGCTACGACGACCTGCCGTGCGTGGTCGACGGCCCACGGACGGGCGAGGACGGCACGCAGCAGCCCGCGTTGTACTCGATGCCCACACCCGGGGTGGGCTTCAAGATCGGCATCGACGAGGACCTGCGCCCGCTCCGGCCGGGCGACACCGACCGCACGCCGGACGAGGGGATCACCGCCCGGGCGCTCGAACGGGGCCACCGCGATCTCGGCCTCACCGAGGCACGGGTGGCCGACGCGCAGGTGTGCTCCTGGACGGCCTCCCCGGACGGGCGGTTCGTCATCGACCGGCTCGATGGCGGTGTCGTCATCGCCTGCGGAGACACCGGCGAAGGCTTCAAGTTCTCCGCGCTCATGGGCGAGATCCTCGCCGACCTCGCGGAGGGAGCGACGCCCGACGAGGACGTGGCCACCTTCACCCTCGACCGGTTCGGAGACGACGTCGAACTGCAGGACCACGTGCTCGGCCGCTGACTGTGCGGGCGGCTCGTCGTGGCCTGACCTGGCCCGACGTGACCGGTCCCACTCCTGACGGGATTGGGGCGCGAGAGGGCAGAACGGTAAAGTCGTCGCCGGTAGCGTGTCCGAGCGGCCGAAGGTGCAGCACTCGAAATGCTGTGTGGTGTCAAAGCCACCGTGGGTTCGAATCCCACCGCTACCGCGCTGTGAAGCCCGGAATCATGCGGAAACCCCGTCATGGTTCCGGGCTTTTCCCGGTCGAAGTGGCGGTGGGGTGGACCGCCCCCGGCACCCGGACGGCGTGGAGCTTGTCCGGATTGCGCACGAGGTAGACGTCGGTGACCAGGCCGCCGTCGACCTCGAACCACACGACCGTGTCCACCCCGGCCGCGCCGACGCCGAGCATCGCCGGCATGCCGTTGATCTCTCCGGCGTGCCATTCCAGGGCGGCGACCTCCGGGGTGGCGAGCACGCCCGCGACGAAGCGCATCACCTTCTCGCGGCCGAGGACCGGGCGGCGCGCCGCCTTGGAGCGGCCGCCGCCGTCGCTGGTCAGCACCACGTCCGGCGCCATCAGGGAGACCACCTCATCCACCGGTCTGATCCCTCGGGTCGCCGCGAGGAAGGCGTCGGTCACCCGCCGGTGCGTCTCGGCGTCGACCGGGTGGCGCGGCGCCCGCTCACGCACATGTGCCCGCGCCCGGCTGACCAGTTGGCGCACCGCCTCCTCGGACCGGTCCAAGGTCTGCGCCACCTCGGCGTGCGGCAGCGCGAAGACGTCCCGCAGCACGAAAGCTGCACGCTCGAGCGGACTGAGCGATTCGAGCACCACCAGCAACGCGAGCGAGACGTCGTCGGCGAGCTCGGCCGCCCGGTCCGGAGCCGCACCCTCACCCGTGGAGATCGGCTCGGGCAGCCACGGCCCCGGGTACTCCTCGCGGCGCCGCCGGCGAGCCCGGACGATGTTGAGCGCGTGCCGCGTGGCCGCTCGCGCGAGATAGGAGCGGGCGTCACGGACACCGTCGAGATCGACCTGCGCCCACGCCAGCCACGTCTCCTGCACCGCATCCTCGGCGTCACTGACGGTCCCGAGCACGCGGTAGGCGGCTCCGAACAGCGCACCGCGATGCTGTTCGAAGAGGCGGCTGTGTGCGGTCGCGTCCGTCGTCGTCCTCATCTCAGCTCGCGCGAGGCTGGGGCACCTCGCATTCTGCCTTGAATCCCTGGCTCGTCAGGCCGAGTCCGGCGTTGATCCGGGAGCGGTGGTTCTCCAGCGCCACGAGCGAGGCCAGTTCGACCACCTGGGCGTCGGTGAGCTGCTCGCGCAGGTCGGCGACCATCTCGTCGGTCACGGTCGGCGGGGTCGCGGTGGCCGCCTCGGCGTAGGCCATCACGGCCCGCTCGATCGGGGTGTAGACGGGGCTCTCGCGCCAGTGCGGGACGTCGCGGAGCTTGCGCGGCTCGACGCCGCGGTGGTGGTACTCCCAGTAGCCGAAGTCCATGCACCAGGAGCAGCCGATCTCCTGGGCGGTCGTCATGACAGCCAGCGCCTGCAGCTGGCGGGGCAGCTTCTTCCACCGCCCGGCGCCGGCCTCGAGCAGCAGGGAGGTGACGAGGACGGGCCGGTGGTGGGAGGCGACCCGCAGCGGGTCGAGAACCTTGCCGTAGATCCGGCGGGAGAGACGGGTCAGCAGCCAGGCCAGCGGTCCGGACGTCTCCAGAGGGATCCGGGCGTCGTTGCGGGCGGGGGTGAGTTCGTTCGTCACGGTCATTCCTTTCTCGAGGTTATGACGGTGACACCGCCGGCGCCCGGGTTGTGACACCGGCGCCGGTCCTTCCGCTTCGGAGACACCCTCGGCGAGCCACGAGAGGCGCGGCACGAGACAATCGGGTCCATGTGGACAGCGTACTGGACCCTTGCCCCCGGAACGGGTGAGCTCCGCAGCGAACGCGGCCGCCGGCCGGGCGAGGGGGAGGTGCTCGTGCGTGCGCTTCGCTCCGGCGTTTCCCGCGGCACCGAGACCCTCGTCCATACCGGCGGTGTCCCGGCCGAGGTCGCCGACCTCATGCGAGCCCCGTTCCAGGACGGTGACCTGCCCGGTCCCGTCAAGTACGGCTACCTCTCGGTCGGTCTCGTCGAGGACGGTCCGGCCGACCTCGTCGGGCGCCGCGTGTTCGCCCTGCACCCGCACCAGGACCGGTACGTCGTCCCGGTCGGGGCCGTGACCCCGGTTCCCGACGACGTTCCCACCGACCGCGCCGTCCTCGCCGGCACGGTGGAGACCGCCGTCAACGTCCTGTGGGACGCCGCACCTCACCTCGGGGACCGCATCGCCGTCGTCGGCGGCGGCATGGTCGGCGGCATGGTCACCGCCCTGGCCCGGACCTTCCCGCTGGACCGGCTGCAGCTCGTCGACGTCGACCCGGCGCGTGCCGACCTCGCCGAGGCGCTCGGCGTCGACCTGGTCCGCCCCGAGGACGCCGCGGGGGACTGCGACCTGGTGATCCACTGCTCCGCCACCGAAGCTGGACTGGCTCGCGGCCTCGAGATCCTCGGTGACGACGGCACGCTCGTGGAAGTGTCCTGGTACGGCACAGCCGCGCCGCGCGTCCCGCTCGGGACGGACTTCCACGCCCGCCGGTTGAGCATCCGGGCCAGTCAGGTCGGGGCCGTCGCAGCCGCCCGACGGGCGCGCCGCACGACGGCGGACCGGCTCGCCCTGGCCATGCGCCTGCTTGCCGACCCGGTCTTCGACGTCTTCCTCACCGGGCGGTCCGACCTCGCCGACCTGCCCGAGGTCATGCCCCGCCTCGCTGCCGGTGAGGGCTCACCGCTGTGCCACCTGATCGTCTACCCCAACGCCTGAGGAGAACCGTGTACGCCCTGACCGTCCGCGACCACATGATGATCGCCCACTCGCTGCCTCACCCCGGATTCGGGCCGGCGCAGGCGCTGCACGGCGCGACCTTCGTCGTCGAGCTCACCATCCGGCGTCGCGAGCTGGGCGAGGACGCCACCGTCATCGACATCGGCGAGGCGACCGGTCTCCTCAAGGACGCCATCGCCGACCTCGACTACACCAATCTCGACGAGCACCCCGACCTGCAGGGCGTCCTGACCACCACCGAGACACTGGCCCGCATCGTCGCCGACCGCGTCGCTGACCGGCTGGAACCCGGGGTCTACACCGGCCTCGACGTCACCCTCCGGGAACATCCCGACGCGTGGGCCACGTACACCCGCGAGCTGTGACGGGCTCGTGATGACCGGCGCCGTCGGGTTCGTCACCTGGGACGACGAGCGTCCCAGCGGCGGCACCACCTACAACCGCGAGCTCGTCGCCGCCCTGCGTGCCGCCGGCACCGAGGTCGCCGTCCGGGCCCTGCCCGGCAGCTGGCCGCAGCCGAGCTGGGAGGAGACCGACCGCCTCGCCCGGGCGCTGACCGACCACCCCGTCGCGATCGTCGACGGCATCGTCGCCTCCGGCGCCCCCGACGCCCTCGCCCGTGCCGTCGCCGCGGGCCACGCCGTCCTCGTGCTGGTGCACATGGCCACGGCGGACGAGGTCGGCCTGGACCCGGACGAGCGTGACCGCCGCGAACGTACCGAACGGCAGGCGCTGCACGCGGCCACCACGGTGATCGCCACCAGCCGGACCGCGGCCGCCGACCTGACCCGGCGGCACGCCCTCGACGACGTCCGCATCGCCCGCCCCGGGATGCGCCGCAGCGCCGTCGCCGTCGGCTCGGACCCGCCCCGCCTGCTCGCCCTGGGGACCCTGTCCCCGACGAAGGATCAGGCCACGTTCGTCCGCGCGCTCGGGCTGCTGCGCGACCTGCCCTGGACCGCCCGGCTGATCGGCCCTCACGACGCCGTCCCGGAGTACGCCACCGACCTCGCCACGCTCGTCGGTGAGTCGGCGCTCGGAGACCGCGTCAGTCTTCCCGGTCCGCGCACCGGCGCCGATCTCGAGGACGAGTGGCACGCGGCGGACCTGCTCGTGCTGAGCTCCCGCACCGAGACCTACGGCCTCGTCGTCGCGGAGGCGCTTGCCCACGGTGTCCCGGCCGTCGTCAGCGCCGGCACCGGCGCGGTCGAGGCTCTCGGTGACCCGGGCCCCGACGGTCACCTGCCCGGCTGCGCCGTCGCCCCGGGCGATGCCGTCGCGCTCGCGGCCGTGCTCCGGCGGTGGCTGACCGATCCGAGCCTGCGGACCGCACTGCGCCGCAGCGCGCGAGATCGGCGCCAACGGTTGCCCGGATGGGACACCACGGCAGCTGTCGTGGCCGACCTGCTCGCCGAGGTCAGCTCTCGGCCGGGTGCCGGCCGGTGAGGTCGAACTCGGTGCACACGTCGTCGCCGAGTGCGAACCGCCGCACCGGGCCGGCCAGCGCGTCGGTCAGCCGGTCCGACCCGTCGAACCGGATGCCGGGCACACCGTCACCGATGAGCAGGGGCGCTGTCGTGAGGAACAGGCGGTCCAGCACGCGCGCGGCGAGGAAGGAGGAGACCACCCGGCCGCCCCCTTCGACGAGCACCCGGCCCAAGCCCCGGTCCCGGAGCGCCTGCAGGACGTCGGCCGGCGCGAACCCGGCGCCGCCCGAGACCGGCACACGGACCACCTCGACGTGCTCGGCCGTCGGTTCTGCCGTCGCGTCCGGTCCCACCAGCCACAACGTGCGCGCCTCGCCCTGCCGCAGGACGTGCGCCTCCCGCGGCGCGCTCGCGCGGGGGTCGAGCACCACCCGGACCGGGTTCGGGCCCGGAACGGCACGGACCGTCAGGCGCGGATCGTCGGCGGCCACGGTCGCGGCCCCGACCACGACGGCGTCCACCAGGGCTCGCAGCCGATGCAGGTGCGTGCGGTCCTGCTCGCCCGTGACGAACTCGGCGTCACCAGTCCGGGAGGCGATGAACCCGTCGATGCTCTGCCCGAGCTGCGCGAGCGTCAGCGGGCTGCCGGCGCGCACCAGCGGCCCGTACCGCTCTACCAGCGCCGCGTCCGTGCCCGGCACGGCCCGGTCCGGGACGTTCCCGGTGAGAAGCTGCGCCCAGGCGTCGGGCAGTGCCTCGACCGCGTCGTGGCGCATACGGCGGCGTTTGGTGTCCAGGTAGAACGCGTTCTCCGGGCGGTCGGCGACCGGCAGCGTCGTCCGCGCGACGACGTCGATGCCCAGGGCGGCCAGGTGCTCCGCCTTGGTGGGGTTGGCCGACATCAGCCGCATCCGGTCGATGCCGAGGTCGCGCAGGATCTGCGCCACCTCCTCGTAGGTGCGGGCGTCGGCGGGATAGCCGAGCCGCAGATTGGCGTCCACGGTGTCGACGCCGGTGTCCTGCAGGGCGTAGGCGTGCAGCTTGGCCAGCAGCCCGATGCCGCGCCCCTCGTGTCCACGGACATAGACCAGTGCGCCGCGGCCTTCCCGGGCGATCTCGGCCAGTGCGGCCTGCAGCTGCTCACCGCAGTCGCAGCGGCGCGAGCCGAGTGCGTCACCGGTCAGGCACTCGGAGTGCACCCGCACCAGCGGCGGCCCGCCGAGGCTCGAGTCGAGGTCCCCCATGACGAGCGCGACGTGGCCGAGTCCACCGGCGCCGTCGTAGCCGTACAGCTGGAACGTGCCGTGCTCGGTGGGCAACGTCGTCGCGACTTTCCGGCGTAGGCCGAGGTCAGGCAGGTCTGTCACCGGAGCACTCTGACACACGGCGCGCGTGTGCGCGCGCGGACCGCGCACGCGTCCCGAAGACTCACCGCCGGTCGATCGGACGACGGCGCAGGACGGCCGCGGCGATCGCGCCGGCGATGTTGTGCCACACCGAGAAGACCGCCCCGGGCAGGGCCGCGAGCGGGCTGAAGTAGGCCGTGGCCAGGCCGGCGGCCAGCCCCGAGTTCTGCATGCCGACCTCCACCGAGACGGTCCGCCGCACCCGTTCCGGCTGGCCGGTCACGGTGGCCGCGCCGTAGCCCAGCGCGAAGCCGAAGGCGTTGTGCAGCACCACCGCCGCCAGCACCGCCGGCCCGGCCTCGACGATCGCGTCGGCGCTGCCGGAGACCACGGCTGCGACGACCAGTGCGATCGCGATGACCGAGATCCACGGGAGCACCGGCAGCGCGCGGGCGACCAGCCGCGGCAGCAGGATCCGGACGGCCAGGCCGAGCGCCACCGGCACCAGCACGATCTGCGCGATGGTCAGGGCCATTCCGGCGCCGTCGACCGGCATGTACCGGCCGGCGAGCCACAGGGTGAGCAGTGGTGTCAGCAACGGCGCGAGGAGCGTGGAGACCGTGGTCATCGCCACCGACAGCGCGGTGTCCCCCTTGGCGAGGTACGCCACCACGTTCGAGGCGGTGCCGCCGGGGGCGCACCCGACGAGGATGACGCCGGCCGCGAGCTCGGCCGGCAGGCCGAGCGCCACCGCGATGAGCCACCCCGCCAGCGGCATGATGACGAACTGGGCAAGCACCCCGAGAAGCACCGGCACGGGGCGGGTCGCGACGAGTCTGACGTCCGGGGGTGTGAGCGTCAGGCCCATCCCGAACATGATGACGCCGAGCAGCGGGTTGATCGCCGGTGCGACGGCGCCGAACGTCTCCGGCAGCCAGAAGCCTGCCGCGGCGCCGAGCAGGATGAGCACCGGGAAGACGGTCACCGCGGTGCGGCCGCTGCGTTCCTCGGCGGCCGTGGGGCCGCCCGGCGCAGGATCGTTCGTGCTCATGCCCGCCGATGATGCTCCCCGCACCGGGCGGCCGCGGCGGGCTGCCCGCGGTGTGAGACGCGGCGTGAGACGCCACGGATGCGCTGTCAGCGCGCGTAACGGGCGACGAACGCCGCGATCAGCCGTTGCGGCACGCTGACGTCCACCCCGCGGACCCGGGCCTCGACCTCGGCCTGCTCCGTGGGATCGAAGTATCCGGCGTCCCGGTAGATGGCGATACGTTCGACGATCCCCGGCTCGTCGAGCTCCGGATGGAACTGGGTGCCGTACAGATGCGTGCCCACCCGGAACATCTGCACCGGGCAGGCCGCGCCACGTCCGAGCAGGACCGCACCCGGAGGGAGCTTCGCCACCGCTTCCTTGTGGCCGACGTAGGCGGTGAACGAGGACGGGAACCCGGCCAGCAACGGATCAGCCGTGCCGTCCTCGGTCAGCTCGACCGTGATCGGGCCGATCGGTTCGGCGTGGGTGTGGTCGACGGCGGCGCCGAGCTGGCGGGCGAGGGTGCCGACGCCGTAGCACGCCCCGAGGAAGGGGAAGTCGGCCGCGACGAGCCGTTCGAGCAGGCCCGCGAGCTCGTGCTCGACGCGGCGCTGGGTATCGGACTTGTGGGCCGTGGGGATCGAGCTCGTGAACGGGCTCCCGCCGAGGATCACGCCGGAGAAGTCGTCCAGCGTGATCTCCGGCAGCGGCACGGACTCCAGGCGTACGCGGACGAGCTGGTGCTCGGCGAGGCCGCCGTAGCGCAGGAAGGCCTCATACTCGGCGTCGGCCGCAGCGTCCTCCGGGCGCGTGCCCAGCAGCAGGAACGGCTTCACTGCTGGGTCCACAGCGCCAACCCGAGCAGCGACCACAGCCCGGTGAGCACGTAACCGAGGACGAGGCCGGCAAGAGCGAGGCCGCGGCCGCCGTAGGGGCCGGGTTCGCGCAGGGTGCGCAGCGCGAGGTGTCCGCACACCACGGCGCCGATGCCGAGCCCCGGCAGAACGGCCAGCGCACCGAGCGTCACCGCCGCGACGGCGAGGGGGTGGTTGCGCGGGGCGCGGACGGTATAACCCGGGCCGTCGAGGGAGACCGCGTCGCGGGCGAACTCGGTACCCGGAAAGACCGGCTCGCGGGGATCGGCAGGAGCGGCCGGGCCGGGCGGGCCGTGGGGCGCCAGGCCGGGTGGCGGCGGTGTGGTGGGGTCCGCGTGTCCGTAGGTGGGCGCCGCCGGATAGGACGGGTAGGAGCCGTGCCCGCCGGACGGGCCCGGTTCGGCCGGCCGAGGTGCGTTCGGCGGGGCGAACGGGTTCTCCGGGTTCCCACCCGCGCCGTCCGCCGCTGCGTTCTCCTGGTTCCCCAGGTTCGACTCGCTCATGCCCCTCCTGTCCGGCGGCCCCCAGAATCTCACAGGCTGCCGGCGACGAAGCCCGGCACGGACCGCCGTCGTCCCCGCGCCGTCTAGTGTGTGCGCCGGACCAGTGGAGGGGAGACGGTATGGGCACGCGCAGGTGGTGGCGATGGACGATCCACGGGGACGGGCGCCGGATCGCTCCCGGTGAGGTGGTGGCGCCGGACGAGCGGCTCGGCTGGGCGCAGACGATCGGCATCGGCGCCCAGCACGTCATCGCCATGTTCGGCGCGACATTCCTCGTGCCGGCGATCACCGGCTTCCCGCCGGCGACGACGTTGTTCTTCTCCGCCGTCGGCACGGTGCTGTTCCTCGTGGTCACCGCCGGCCGCGTGCCGAGCTACCTGGGCTCGTCGTTCGCGTTCATCGCGCCGATCGGCGCCGCCACCGCGACCGGGCAGATGTCGCACGCCCTCGGCGGCGTCGTCGCAGTCGGCGTGCTGCTGGCACTGGTGGGCGTCGTGGTGCACGTGGCGGGGGCGCGCTGGATCGACGTCGTCATGCCGCCCGTGGTCACCGGCGCCATCGTGGCTCTCATCGGGCTCAACCTCGCGCCCGCGGCCTGGGACAACGTGCAGGCCGGCTCGGTCACCGCGACGGCGACGATCGCCGCGATCCTGCTCTGCGCGGTGCTCTTCCGCGGATTCCTCGGCCGGTTGTCGATCCTGCTGGGCGTGGCCCTGGGGTACGCCGTGGCCTCGATCCGCGGCGAGGTGGACCTGGAGCAGGTCCGTCAGGCGGCTTGGATCGGCCTGCCGGAGTTCGTGGCTCCGACCTTCGATCCGTCGCTGCTCGGGCTGTTCGTGCCCGTGGTGCTGGTCCTCGTGGCCGAGAACGTCGGTCACGTGAAGTCAGTGGCGGCGATGACCGGGCGCGATCTGGACCCGGTCATGGGGCGCGCCCTGATCGGAGACGGTGCGGCCACCGTGCTCGCCGGCGCCGGTGGCGGCTCCGGGACCACGACGTACGCCGAGAACATCGGCGTGATGGCCGCCACCCGCGTGTACTCGACGGCGGCGTACCTCGTCGCGGCGGGGTTCGCTCTCCTGCTGAGCTTCTCGCCGAAGTTCGGCGAGGTGGTCGCCTCGGTGCCGGCCGGGGTTCTCGGCGGCGCCGGGACCGTGCTCTACGGGATGATCGGCGTCCTCGGGGTGCGGATCTGGGTGAGCAACCGCGTTGACTTCTCGGACCCGGTGAATCTCAACACCGCGGCGGTCGCGCTCGTGGTCGCGATCGCCGACTACACGTGGGTGGCCGGGGACATGGTCTTCGGCGGCATCGCCCTCGGGTCGGGCGCGGCCCTCGCGATCTACCACGTGATGCGGTTCATCGCGAGAGTCCGTGGCACCGCGCCGGCAGGGGAGACGGCGGCACCGGCGCGTCGGTGACCGAAGGCGTCAGCCGCTCTCGCCGTCGCCGTTCTCGCCGCCGCCTGCCGACCGGACCGGTTCGCAGTCCTCGGGGGCCTGCAGCGGTTCGTCCGGCTCGAGTTGGTCGATCTCGTCCTGACTGAGCATCGAGTCGTACTCCGCGCCGAGGACCACGTCCACCGTCTCGTCCTCGCGCCCGTCGTCGAGGGAGACGACCGAGCCCGGGAACAGTCGCGCGAGCGAGTATCCGGCGACGACGCCCTCGGCGCCGACGACGATCTGCGCCGTTCCCTCGTAGGAGCCCTGCGGCCAGTTGGCCGGTTCCTGGTTGACCAGCACCCCGGCGCGGCTCAGGGACTCCCCGGTCTCACCGGCGAGGCCGGCGCGGTCGGTGCCGTTGTAGACGTTGGCGGTGATGCTGCCGAGGTCCAGCGCCGTGGCGTCCTGCGGTGGACACGGCACGACGACGTCGTCGGTGGGTTCCGGGCTGGAGAACTCCCGCTGCAGCGGTGAGGGCACCAGGCCCGTGAACATCGCGGCGGCGATGAGCGCGAGCACCAGCAGGATCGTGACGAGGCCACCGAAGATGACCGTCTGCCGCTGCTGGAGCCGTCGGCGTCGTGCCTGGCGGGCGTCCTGGACGGACGGGTGCGGGGCTGTCACAGGAGGAAACGGTAGCTGACGAGTCTGTGACAGCCGTTCATCCGGGCGGGGGTGCCGGACGTCCGTCGTCGTCGAGTTCGAGGACCCGGGCGTGCAGCACCAGGCGCTGCTGCAGAGCGGTCCGCAGCGCGCGGTGCAGCCCGTCCTCGAGATAGAGATCGCCTCGCCAGGACACCACGTGTGCGAAGAGATCGCCGAAGAAGGTCGAGTCCGAGGCCAGCAGGTGCCTCAGGTCGAGCGTGCTCTTGGTGGTGACCAGCTGGTCGAGCCGGATCTGCCGGGGCGGGACGTCCGCCCAATCGCGGTCGCTGACGAATCCGTGATCGGGGTACGGCCGACCGTCCCCCACGGCCTTGAACATCACGCAGGCATTCTCCTCGCGCCGAGGTCGGGCCACCACGAGGTGGCCGGGCGAGTCGGTCGTTCTGGCACGACCGGTCGGACAGCGCTCAGGCGACGCGGATGAAGACCGGGTTCGACAGGTAGATCGGACCCTCGGTCAGCGGCGTACCCGGGTTGCGGGCGGCGATGTGGTTGCCGTTGCCGGTGTAGATGCCCACATGTCCGGGACCCCAGATGAGGTCGCCCGGCCGGGCCTCGGCGGCGGACACGACCGTGCCGGCGCCGTACTGGGCGCTCGAGGAACGCGGCAGCGAGATGCCGACCTGGGCGAAGACGTACTGGGTGAAGCCCGAGCAGTCGAAGCCGGCCGGGGTC
>Ga0079224_100001242_pt1 | contig 28738 bp, 25 predicted proteins | sample Stecom2015_FD_80414 | JGI IMG/M metagenome (GOLD analysis project Ga0079224, IMG submission 80414) | Agricultural soil microbial communities from Utah to study Nitrogen management - Steer compost 2015 | ecosystem: Environmental > Terrestrial > Soil > Agricultural land | place: USA: Utah... | reverse complement strand
GGTGATCTCCGGCGCCACCGGGATCACCAGGACGACCATCGCCCACGCCTTGAGGCCGGGATTCGCCTCGAGGTCGGCGATGGCTTCGGTGAGCAGGTCGCGCGCCCGGGCTATGTCGTCGCCGATCTCGTGCAACAGCAGCGCCAGCTGGAACCGCAGCTCGCCGCGGATGTCGCGAGGCAGATCCCGCTCGAGGACGGTGGCGACCAGATCAGCCACATCGCGCGCCCGCAGCGATTCGATCGCCGCCGGAACGAGCTTGACCGCGATCGCGCCAGCTCGCGCCGGCTCCAAGGGCGCATCGCGCAAGACGGCTTCGAGCAGCCGGACCGCCTCGGCGTCGTTGCCGAGCGCGATGGCGTGGTCGGCGGCCAGCTCGGCGGCCACACCCCACTCGTCCCACCGGTCGGCGAAACGCAGGTGATGCGCAACCTGGCCGAGCGGGACCGGCGAACGTGTCTGCAGGGCGGTGGCCACGCGCGCGTGCAGCTCCCGGCGCCGCGGCCGGGCCATGTCCTCGTACACCGCCTGTGCAGCGAGCAGATGCCGGAATCCGAGCCCGGTCTCGTGTTCGGCGAGCACACCGGACTCCAACGCTTCCTCCAGGGCCCGCGCCGCCGGCAGTTCGGCTCGTCCCGCGGTCTCGGTCAGCACGGCTGCGCTGACCGGGACTTGCAGGACAGCCGCGGCTTCGACCATCTCGCGTGCCTCGCCGGACAGCCGGCTGACCCGTTCGAGGATCGAATCACGGATGCCGCTCGGCACGTCGAGCTCATCGAGGGCCCGCCGGGCCCAGCCGCCGCGCCGCCGCACCAGAGTGCCTCGCGCGCGCAACAACGCCAGCAGCTCTTCGATCGCAAACGGCAGGCCGGACGTCCGCTCGCACAGGTAGGCCGCGAACTCGTCGGAGACCCGGTCCAAGCCCATGATCGCAGCCGCGAGGGCGCCGGTTTGTTTGTCGTCCAAGGCGTGCAGGACGACGTCGGCGCGGGTCGTTCCAGGCGGCAACGCAGCCGTCAGAGCACGGACCTCGGGCCTGACCTCCTCGCCGCGAAAGGTCATCACCAAGGCCAGCTCGGCTGGCGGTTCGGCCAGCAGGTACCGCACGAAATCGACGGTCTGCTCGTCGGCCCAATGCATGTCCTCGAGCACGAGGACGGTCGGCCCGAGCGCGCCCAGCAGCGCGACGAGCCCACGGAAGACCCGGTGGCGCTCCCCGCCGCGGTCGTCCAGCGGAGCCGGCGCCGCAGGCAGCCGCTCGGCCAGCTCGGGCAGCAATGGGCGCAACGCGCCGGTCACCGGCGAGAGATCAGCCGGAAGCACATCGGCGATCCCCCCGAGGGCGTCGACCACCGGCCCGAGCGGAAACGACTCCCGAATGCGGTGGCAGCGCCCCGTCAAGACCATCCGGTTGCCGACCTCGGCCCTGGTGACCAGCTCCGAGACCAGACGCGTCTTCCCGATGCCCGCCTCGCCGTCGACCACGACGACCGCCGGCGGACACGATGCCGCGGCCGTCAGCCGCTCCAACTCCTCGGCGCGCCCCACGAGCGTGGGCGAGACGACCCGCTTCCCGTCCGGACTCGCCGCCGTCGGCGCATTCGTCCCCTCATGGCCCCTGTGCCGCACCCCGACCACCCGCCAACGCTTTGAGAAGGCACCGGCAGGAGTCTAGGCCGTGTGCCGTGCGTACGCCGGGCAAGCGGGCCGGGGGTAGAACCCAGGGCGCCGTCCAGAATGGCGTCAGACGTCGACCCACCCGTCGTCGGGATCGGCCTCGTCATCGTCGTACGCTGCCTCGTCCGCGGGTTCAGTCGGTAGGCGCTGACCCGGGCCGGCCGGCGACGGCGGATCGCTGCCGCCGTCGCCGGCCGGTTCGTGCCCGGTCCCGGCCGTGGACTCGGCCGGATCGTTCTCATCGTCGTGGCCGGCCGCGCCGGCTTCGTTCGTTGTCACCGCGCGCCGTCAGCCGTTCGTCACCAGGACAGGTAATTGTCGATCCGGATGATCCGACGCGCCGAACCCCAGCCGTAGCTCATCGGAGCACACGGTGCCGCCGGCCGCGCAGACCGGGTCGACGTGCGCCGCCGGGCGGGCCGTGCGGGCGAACTGGTCACGGTGCGAGCCGTCGTCCTGTGTCGTCGCGAGTATGTCACCGTCACGGTAGACATCGACCTCCTCGGAAATCTCGCCGGCCCAGGCCACTTCGGCGTGGTCATGGGTCCGGACCTTTCGGGTCTCACCGGACACGGCGGTGTCCGGCGGGTTCTGGCCGTCAGCCGCGCCGGGACGACCCCCGGGGCCGGACGGGATCGGTGCTGTCATGCACGGCCTGGTGCACTCGGCCCGTCCCGGCTCGGAGTCCGACATCGCTCTCGTCGACCGCTGCGGCGCCGACGATGGCGGTCTGGATGCTCGCACTGACCGGCGAATAGCTCGCCTCGGCGAGCGTCCGAACTCGGGGACGACCGACGTGTTCCATCCAGGCAGTCTGTGGCAGGCGGCCTATCTGCCACCATCACCAATGGTCGTCATTTTTGCCCTCCGGGCCGCGTCGTCGAACAACTGTGGTCACGCGCCGCGCGCGGCACGATCGCGTGCAGCCGGCAACCTGGGTAGCGTCGCTGAGCATGAAGGCAGTCGTGTTCGATCTCGACGGTGTGCTCGTGGACTCCGAGCAGATGTGGGACGAGGTTCGCCGCTGGGTCGTCGCCGACTACGGCGGCTCGTGGACCGACGAAGCGACCCGCGCCATGCAGGGCATGAGCACGCCGGAATGGGCCACCTACCTCGTCGACGAGCTGGGGGTGGACCTCAGTGTCGAGCAGGCAGCTCAGCTCACGATCGGCGAGATGACGCGCCGGTACGCCGAGGGGCCCCCGGTCCTGCCCGGAGCCGTCGACACCGTTCGCGCGGTCATCGCCCGCTCGCCGGTCGCCATCGCCAGTTCCTCACCGCCGACGTTGATCCGGGCGTTCCTCGAGTTCGCCGGGCTGACCGACGACGTGACCGTCGCCGTGTCCAGTGAGCAGGTGGCAGCCGGCAAACCCGCGCCCGACGTGTACCTCGAAGCCGCACGGCAGCTGGGTGTGCCGGCCGCGGAGTGCGTGGCCGTCGAGGACTCCACCAACGGTCTGCTCGCCGCGCTGGCTGCGGAGATGACCGTGGTGGCCATCCCGAACCCGCATTTCCCGCCCGCCGACGACGCGGTGGCCCGCGCCGCGGTGGTGATCGACGACATCGCCGAACTCCCGGCGGCGCTCGACCGGCTTCAGCTGAACTGACCAGCGCCGACGAGCACCTCGGTCACCGGCAGCGACGAGTCGGTGGCGAAGTCCAGCGGGCTCGGCGGCAAGCCGCGTTCCACGACGGCGGCGCCCAGGGCGGCGATCATGGCGCCGTTGTCCGTGCACAGCGAGAAGCGCGGCTGGCGCAACGTGATGCCGGCCGCGGCGCAGCGCTGCTCGGTCAGCTCGCGCAGCCGGGCGTTCGCCGCGACGCCACCGGCCAGCACCATGGTCGACACGCCGCGCTCCTGGCAGGCCAGCACCGCCTTCTTCGTCAAGACGTCGGCCACGGCTTCCTGGAAGCCGGCGGCGACGTCGGCGACGGGTACGGGCTTCCCGGCCGCTTCGGCTGTTTCCACCCATCGGGCCACGGCGGTCTTGAGCCCGGAGAACGAGAAGTCGTACCGATGCCGGGTCATGTCGCGGGGTGCGGTGAGCCCGCGGGGGAACCGGATCGCCGCGGGGTCGCCTTCGGCCGCGGCGCGCTGGATGTGCGGCCCGCCCGGATACTTCAGCCCGATCAACCTCGCGACCTTGTCGAACGCCTCGCCGGCGGCGTCGTCGATGGTCTGGCCGAGCAGTTCGGCCGCGGTGGCGATGTCGTCGACCTGCAGGATCTCGGTGTGTCCACCGGAGACCAGCAGCGCGACGACCGGTTCGGTGAGCGGCCCGTTCTCCAGTTGCTCGGCTGCCACGTGGCCCACGAGGTGGTTGACGCCGTACAGCGGCCGGTCCAGAGCCACCGCCAGTGCCTTGGCCGCGGAGACACCGACCATGAGCGCTCCGGCCAGGCCCGGGCCTGCCGTGACCGCGACCGCGTCGACGTCGGCGAGCCGGCAGCCGGCTTCATCCAGGGCCCGGTGCATCGTGGGAACGATGGCTTCCAGGTGGGCCCGGCTCGCGACCTCGGGGACGACTCCGCCGAAACGGACGTGTTCGTCGACCGAGCTCGCGACGGCGTTGGCGAGCAAGGTGGTGCCACGAACCAGGCCGACCCCCGTCTCGTCGCACGAGGTCTCGATGCCCAGGATCAGTGGTGGTGTCACGACGTCGATTATCGCTGCCGTCCCGCCGGTTCGTCGCCGGGGCGTCGAGGCAGCCGGCGACGCATGACGATGGCGTCGCGGTTGCCGCGGTAGTAATTGCGCCGGATCGCCAGGCGCTCGAAACCGTGCCGGGCGTAGAACGCGCGGGCGGCGTCGTTGTCGGCGCGGACCTCCAGCATGAGGTCACCGGCGTCGCGACGGCGAGCCTCGGCGATCACCGCTCGCATCAGTCGAGTCCCGATGCCTTGCCGTTGGTGGCCCGGTTCGACGCCGATCGTCTGCAGGTCGGCCGGCTCCCCGGCCATCGACGGCGAGGTCAGGCCCGCGTAACCGACCACGTGCCCGTCGACCTCCGCGACGACGTACCAGCGGGTGTCGGGAACCCCGGCCAACTCCGCCCAGAACGACTCAGCGCTCCACGGAGCCTCGGCGGCGAACAGCCGCTGCGCCAGCGGGGCGACGATGTCGACGTCCCACCAGCGCATCGGCCTGATCGCAGATGACACGTCAGGCCAACACGCTCTTGCGACCGGCCGGGGGTGTCGCGTCGGGGCGGCGCAGGTACAGCGGATCCGGCGCGCTGATCTCCACGGCTTCGTCCACGACGGCCCGAGCCAGGGCCGCAGCCGAGGGATGCTCCGGTGCCAGCACCGTGCCGAACTCGTCGGCATACAGCCCCGCGCCGGCACCGGCTGCGGGCAGCGCACCGCGCTGGGCGCGGACCGCCGCGGCACGGTCGACGGCCGGTCCGGCCGTACGGCGGCCGGATTCGTCGTAGGCGGCCCAGTAGACCTCACGCCGCCGGGCGTCGGTGGCGACCAGGAACGGCCCGGGCGCGGCGGGGCCGGACACGACGGCGTACGCGATGACGTCGAGGCTGCACACCCCACGCACCGGCAGATCGAGCGCGGCGCCCAGGGTGCGTCCTGCGGCGATACCGACCCGCAAGCCGGTGAACGGACCCGGGCCCACACCCACGGCGATCTCGGTGATCGCCGTCCGATCGGCGCCGACGGCGGCAAGAGCATCGGTGACCTGCGGCATCAGCCGTTCGGTGTGCTGTCGGGGCGCGATCGTCGTGGACTCGGCGACCACCCTGTCACCGTCGTGGAGTGCGACCGTGACAGCCGGTGTGGACGTGTCGAGGGCGAGGAGCAGCACGTGCACACCTTATGTCAACCGCGAACCCGCCACCGTCCGAACCGCGCGCCGTCGGCGATCATGCTCCCGGCGTCATACTCGCTAGCCGTCGACGACGATGCCGAGCTGACCCAGAATCGCCGCCGCTTGCTCAGCGGAGATGACGGCCCCGGCGAACAGGTGTGCCTCTTCGAGCAGGACGTCACCGAGATCCGCTCCGCGCACATCCGCACCGTGCAGGTCCGCGGCGCGCAGCAAGGCGCCACGCAGCCGCGAATCACGCCACACCGTGTCGCGCAGATCGGCACCGGCCAGCACCGCGTCGTCCATGCGCAAGCCGTCGAGTTCCTGGCCACGCAAGCTGATGCCGGCCAGCGAGGCGAGCATCAGATTGCAGCGGCGGAACTTCGGCCCGAGGCCACGAGCCTCGTCGAAACGCGCACCGACCAGGCGGCACCCGGTGAAGCTGGCGTCGGCGATCATCGCGCCGCGCCACGTCGTGTTGGCCAGATCGACGCCGTCGAACACCGCATCGGACACGTCAGCCCCGGAGAAGTTCGCCTTCGCCGCCGAACCTCCCTTCCACACCGAGCCGTCCAGCTCCGCCCGCGTCAGGGTGGCGCCGTCGAATGTGCATGCCTCGAACGTCGCACCGCGCAGATCCGTACGAGACAGGCCGGCGTCGGTGAAGTCGCACCGCCGGAACACTCGGGCAGCGCCGTCGGGCGTGGCGAACACCTCGCTGAGGTCCTGACCGGTGAAGTCGGTGTCGACGGTCGCACCGGCAGCTGCGGAGTCGTCGGTCATGCGACCTGCCCCGTCACCTGGCGGAGCTCACGTTCGTCCCATCGTGAGCCCACCGCGCGGATCCGCACATGCCTCAGGTCGGCGTCGTCGCCCCCACCGCGAGCGCGGTCGATGTGGATCTCGAGACGGTCGCCGGCCAGCCCCTCGGCCACACCTTCGCCCCATTCGACCAGCGTGACGGCTTCGTCGAGCGTCGCCTCGAGATCGAGGTCCTCGAGCTCGTCCCAACCGCCGAGGCGATACGCGTCGACGTGCACCAGCGGCGGGCCACCGACGAGCGACGGGTGCACGCGGGCGATGACGAACGTCGGCGACGTGATCGGCCCGCGCACGCCCAGGCCGGCGCCCACGCCTTGGGCCAGTGTGGTCTTCCCGGCGCCGAGATCACCGCCGAGCAGGACCAGGTCGCCCGCGCTCAGCCCGGTTGCCAGGCGCCGGCCCAGCGCCGTCATCTCGTCAGCGTCGGTGACGTCGAGTTCGATCACTTCTGGTTCCGGCCCCTCGGTGTGCGCGGCTGCCGCATCGACGCGACTCGGGTCTTCGTGCGCTGCTCGCGCCGGTCCTTCCGGCGCACTCGGCGCAGCAAGTCGGTCAGCGCCTCGGTGACGAGCTCGTGGCGCTCGAGCAGCACCATGTGCCCGGCATCGGTGGCCTCGACGTAGGCGACGTCGGGCAACTGCTCGACGAACGCGCGGGTGTGCTCGACCGGGATGACGAGGTCGTGTTCACCGGCCACGACGGACACCGGCACCCGCGCCAGCACCGGCAGCGCACCCGACGCGTCCAGCTCGCCGAACAGCGGGAAGTACGCCGCCACCACGTCGATGGGAATCGCTGTGTTCATGTACTTGGTGAACTCGACCAGCCGCGGCGACCCGCCGTCGGCGAACCCGTAGCGGCGGGTCAGGACGTAGCTGAGGTCACTGCCCATCCGCCGGCCGAGCTCGACGAGGTCAGGACGGCGAGCCAGCAGGGTGACGGCGCCCGGTGCAGCCCGCCCGGCCAGCCGGCCGACGAAGCCCGGCAGGCCGAAGCCGGAGACCTTGAGCTTGTCGGCGCTGTTCGCGACGAGGAACACGCCGACGACGCGCCGGCCGAACAGCTCCGGGCGCATCGCCGCGAGCGCCGTGATCGTCATGGCGCCCATCGAGTGCCCCGCCAGAACCACCGGGCCGGTCGGGGCCACCGCGTCGATGACGTGCCCGAGGTCGGCGCCGAGCCGGTCGAACGTCAGTTCTCGCCCGTCGGGCAGTGGATCGGAGTCACCGTGGCCGCGCTGGTCCCAGAAGACCAGTCGCGCCGTGCCGCGCAGGTCGCGGCGTTGAAAGTGCCAAGAATCGCCGGTGAGGGCGAAGCCATTGGTGAACACGATCGTCGGTGTGGTGGCCGAGGCCGGCGCGTCGTCCACGTCGACGTGAAGTGCGACGCCGTCGTCGGTGGTCACCGTGCGGGTTCGGCCACGCAGTGAGCCGAGCGGCTCATCGGCGTACGGGTCGTCGCGCTTGAACGAACGGCCCATCACGTACCGCTCAGCAGCGAACCCGACGGCTGCGCCCGCAGAGGCCACGCCGAGCCAGGCGCTGATCAAACCGGCCGTACGCCCGGCCGCCACCAGCTTGCTCATGGACGTTCCACACCAGCACCGACATAGGTCCGCGGGAGCCGCGGCGCGAACCGGCTGACGATCTCGTACGAGATCGTCTGGCAGGCCTCGGCCCATTGCTGCGCCGTCGGCTCGCCCTCGCCACCGCCGAACAGCACGACCTCGTCTCCAGCCTGGACTGCGTCGTCACGCAGGTCGAGGACGAACTGGTCCATGCACACTCGCCCGGCCACCCGCCGAGTGACACCGTTGACCAGCACCGGCGCCCCCGGCCCTGCGCCGGCACCACTGGAGGCGTGCCGGGGCACGCCGTCGGCGTACCCGAGCGGGACGAGCCCGAGCGTGGTCTCGCGGTCGGTGGTGTACAAGTGGCTGTACGACACGCCGTGCCCAGCAGGAACCCGTTTCACCAGGGTCAACCTGGCGCGCACCGACATCGCCGGGCGCAGCCCCACGTCGGCGGAGGCGACCTGGTCAGGGATCGGGGACAGCCCGTACACGGCCAGCCCGGGCCGGACCAGATCGAAATGGGTGTCCGGCAGCGCCAGCGTGGCGGCGGAGTTGGCCAGATGACGCACCTCGGGCCGAGCCCCTCGCGATTCGGCGAAGGCGACTGCGGCATTGAACGCTTCGAGCTGAGCGGCGTTCTCCGGGTGGCCGGGCTCGTCGGCGAAGGCCAGGTGCGACCACAGGCCCACCACCTCGAGCACCCCTTCGGCTTGCGCCTTCAGCGCTTCGTCGACGAGGCCGGCCCACGCCTGGCGAGGTGCACCAGAGCGCCCGAGGCCGGAGTCGACCTTCAGATGGACGCGAGCCACCCGCCCCGTCTCACGCGCGGCCGCCGCGATCTCGCCCACCGCCCATGGCGCAGACGCCGACACGTCCACGTCGGCAGCCACCGCGTCGCTCCAGCGTTCTCCCGGTGCGCACAACCACGCCAACACCCGCGCGGTCACGCCCGCGGCGCGCAGCGCCAACGCCTCGGTCAGCACCGCCGTACCCAGCCAGCTCGCCCCGGCTTCCAGCGCGGCGCGGGCCACGGGGACCAACCCGTGCCCGTAGGCGTCCGCCTTGACGACAGCCATGACGTCGGCCCCGCCGGCACGCACCGCCAGCTCGGCGACGTTGGCCCGGATTGCGTCGAGGTCGACGCGCACCTCGGCGTGCGGCACCGATGGCCGGGCGAAGTCGTGGGTCACCACGGCACCGATTCTGTCAGGCCGTCCGGCGCAGCGACCACAGCGCCGCGGGCACGTGCTCGAGGACGTCGCCCGCGGACGGGTACCCGGTATCGGCGGCGGCCAGCCGGCCTGCCTCCCCGTGGACGTATGCGGCCACACTGCCGGCGTCGAGAGGCGTGAGTCCGGCTGCGAGCAGGGAGCCCGCAAGGCCGGCCAGGACGTCGCCGGTGCCGGCCGTGGCCAGCGCGGACGTACCGGTCGGATTGATCCGCATCCGGCCGTCCGGGGCGACGACGAGGGTCGTGCTCCCTTTGAGGAGCACCGTCGCGTTCCAGCGCTCGGCCGCCTGGCGGGCATGCCGGAGCCGGTGCGCCTCCACCTCGGCCCGATCGACATCGAGCATCCTGGCCAGTTCTCCGGCGTGCGGGGTCAGCAGCGCCGGACGGACGAACCGGGCCGGTACGGCCGCGAGCGCGTCGGCGTCCACCAGGACCGGGACCCCCTCGGCCGATACTTCAGCCGGCCGGCGCGAACCGAGGCCCGAGCCCACCGTCCAGGCCTGGACCCGGCCGGTGGACTCGACGTCGGGGCTGACGATCACTTCAGGCCAACGCATCCGGATGCCCGCGGCCACGGCGTCGGGCCCGCAATAGCGCACCATGCCCGCGCCGCCGTGCACCGCACCGCCCACGGCCAGCATCGCCGCCCCGGTGTACTGCTGCGAACCGGCCAGCACACCCACCACACCCCGCGCGTACTTGTCCGATTCACGGCCCGGCCGGGGCAGCAGCGCCGCGACGTCGGCGGGTTCGAGAACCTCGACATCAGGGTCCGGCAGGTACGGCCCGAGGCCGATGTCGACCGCGTGCACAGATCCAGCGGCGGCCGCAGCCGGATCGAGGACCAGCGCGACCTTGCCTGTCCCGAACGTCACCGTCACATCGGCGACCACATGTCGTCCTGGCGTCTCACCGGTGTCGGGCACCACCCCACTGGGCAGGTCGACGGCCACCACGAGTCCGGCATGGTCATGCGCGACGGCGGCCAGGTCGGCGGCCTCGTCGTCGAGTCCGCCCCGGCCACCGATGCCGAGGATGCCGTCGAGCACGACGTCGGCCCTGCGCACGGCCGACTCCGCCGCCGTGGACGCCGCACCGGCGACCACTCGGCCACCGGCTGCGCGCAGCGCCGCCAGCCCTTCGGCATGGGCGTGCTCGGGCCGCAGCAGCACCGCGTCGACCCGCGCACCACGACGCGCCAGGCGAGCACCGGCCCACAACGCGTCGCCGCCGTTGTTGCCGCCGCCGGCCAGCACGGTGACCCGAGCCCCGTAGGGGCCGTCGAGCAGGCGCGCCACCGTCGTGGTGAGCCCGGCCACCGCCCGCTGCATCAAGGCCCCATCGGGCAGGCGAGCCATCAGATCGTTCTCGGCCGTGCGAATGTCGGCCACCGAGTGCACGCCGATCACGTCGTTCCCCCTTCGAGCACCACGAGCGCGGAAGCCACGCCCGCGTCGTGAGACAGCGACAGGTGCACCGAGCTGACGCCGAGCGCGTCACAACAGGCCTGGACGGTACCGCTCAGGCGAAACCACGGCCGGCCGTTCTCGTCGCTGACCACCTCGGCGTCGTGCCAGCGTAGGTCACGCGGGGCACCCAGCGCCTTGGCCAACGCCTCCTTGGCCGCGAACCGCGCAGCCTGGGAGGCGACGGACCGCTCGCGTTCGGCCGCGGTGAACACCCGCAGCGCCAGCGTGGGCGTGCGCTCCAACGTCACGGCGAAGCGCCTGACATCGACGACGTCGATCCCCACGCCCACGATCATTCATCCCACCCTAGCGGGGCCTGCTCACCAGGTTCGCCATGCCGCAGATGCAGTTTGCGTCTTACACTCGCGCGTATGGGTGAAGTGGCACTCGTGGGGGCGCTGAGCGGCGAGAGCGTCATGCTGCGCCCGGTCGTCGCCGACGACGTGCCCGTGCTCGTGCACATCATGAGCACCCCGGAGGTCCGGCAGTGGTGGGACGCCGCCGACCTCGTCGACGACTGGCCCCTGGCCGACAGCTCGGCTACCCGGCTGACGATCGTCACCGGCCGGCGCATCGCCGGCATGATCCAGTACTGGGAGAACGAAGACCCCCGCGACCGGCACGCCGGTATCGAGATCTTCATCGACCCTGACCTGCACGGGCGTGGGCTGGGGCGCGACGCCATCCGTACCTTGGCGCGGTACCTGTTCGACCAGCTCGGCCACCATCGCCTCGTGATCGATCCCGCCGCCACCAACGAGACCGCCATCCGCTGCTGCGCCGCCGTCGGGTTCCGCCCGGTCGGCATGATGCACGGGCGTGAACGTCACACCAGCAGCGTGCGCGATGGCATGGTCATGGACCTGTTGTCGACGGAGCTGCGCTGAGGCATGGTCGTCGCCCTGCTCGCCGTCGTGCACGTCGGCTTGGCGGCGGTGTGGCTGGGCTCCATGCTGTACAGCCTGATGATCGTGCAACCCAGGGCAGCGCGGGTTCTCGGCGGGGACGACGACCGGCTCGAGGAGTTCCTCACCGTCGTGGGGTCGGGGGCAGCGGTCCAGGGTAGGCACGGGCGACGGCGAGGAACGAGCCGCGGGCGAGGACCGCTGCCCCTCGCCTGCCGGGCCCGACTACTCGACGGTGACGCTCTTGGCCAGGTTGCGCGGCTGGTCGACGTCGAACCCGCGCGCACTGGCCATCTCGCAGGCGAACACCTGCAGCGGCACCGTCGACACGACCGGCTGCAACAACACCGGGCATTCCGGTACCCGAACCACGTGGTCGGCGTACGGGACGACGTCTTCGTCCCCCTGCTCGGCGATGACGATCGTGCGCGCGCCGCGGGCCCGGATCTCCTGGATGTTGCTGACGATCTTGTCGTGCAGCACCGAGCGTCCCTTGGGCGACGGCACCACGATGATGACCGGGACGCCGTCCTCGATCAGCGCGATCGGACCGTGCTTGAGCTCGCCCGCCGCGAAACCCTCGGCGTGCATGTAGGCGAGCTCCTTGAGCTTGAGCGCACCTTCGAGCGCCACCGGGAAGCCGACGTGGCGGCCGAGGAACAGCACGGACGTCGACGACGCCAGGTTGCGCGCCAGCTCGCGGACCGGCTCCATGGTCTCGAGGACCTGGTCGACCTTCGACGGCAGGTCCGACAGGTCACGGACGACGGCGCGGATCTCGTCGCCCCACTTCGTCCCGCGCACCTGGCCGAGGTACAGCCCGACGAGGAAGCAGGCGATCAGCTGGGTGAGAAACGCCTTGGTCGAGGCCACGGCGACCTCGGGTCCGGCGTGCGTGTACAGCACGGCGTCGGACTCCCGCGGGATCGTCGCACCGTTGGTGTTACAGATGGCCAGCACCTTCGCGCCTTGTTCACGCGCGTAGCGCAAGGCCATCAGGGTGTCCATCGTCTCCCCGGACTGGCTGACAGCCACGACGAGCGTCTCCCGGCCCACCACCGGGTCGCGGTACCGGAACTCGCTGGCCAGCTCCACCTCGCACGGGATGCGAGTCCAGTGCTCGATGGCGTACTTGGCCACCAGACCGGCGTGATAGGCCGTGCCGCAGGCGATGACGACGACTTTGTCGACCTCGCGCAGTTCCTCGTCCGACAGCCGCATCTCGTCCAGTGACAGCAGACCCTCGGGCCCGATGCGACCGAGCAGGGTGTTGGCGACCGCCTTCGGTTGCTCGGCGATCTCTTTGAGCATGAAGTAGTCGTAGCCGTCCTTCTCCGCGGCCGAGGCGTCCCAGTCGACGTGGAAGCGGCGCTCTTCGACGGTGGCGCCGTGGAAGTCGGTGAGATTGACGTCGCCGGCGGTGATCTCCACGATCTGGCTCTCACCGACCTCGAGTGCTTCGCGGGTGTGGGCGATGAAAGCCGACACGTCGGAGGCCAGGAAGTTCTCGCCGTCGCCGAGCCCCACCACCAGCGGTGAGTTGCGCCGCGCCGCGACGACACGGTCGGGGATGTCCGCGTGCACGGCCAGCAGCGTGAACGCGCCGTCGAGGCGCAGGCACACCCGGCGCATCGCCTCGGCCAACTCCGAGCCGGCGGCGACCTCGGCAGCCAGGAGGTGCGCCACGACCTCGGTGTCGGTCTCGGAGACGAATCGCACGCCGGACTGTTCGAGCTCGGCCCGCAGCCGCGCGAAGTTCTCGATGATGCCATTGTGGATCACCGCGACCCGGCCGGACTCGTCCAGGTGCGGATGCGCGTTGTGGTCCGTGGGAGCGCCGTGCGTGGCCCAGCGGGTGTGCCCGAGGCCCGTGCCGGCCGACGGCAGGGGCTGCAGTTCGAGCGATTTCTCGAGGTTGGCCAGCTTCCCGGCGCGTTTGGCCGAAGCCAGGGCACCGTCGGCCACGACCGCCACTCCGGCGGAGTCGTAACCGCGATACTCGAGGCGGCGCAGCCCTTCGACGACGACGTCGAGTGCCTGCTGATGTCCTGCGTATCCCACGATGCCACACACGGCGGTCAGCATATCCCCGCATGGGCCGGCCCACCGCCGTCCCGGGGCGCGCGTTTTTTCAGGCCGCGGGTTTCGAGGCGCCCTCGCCCGCACGGCGTCGTGGCGAGTCGGCAAGAATGTGCACACCATGACTGCGCTGCACGATTCATCCCCGTTCGTGGATCTGTCCCGTTCGGACTGGGCACGGCTGCGCGAGCAAACGCCGCTCTCCCTGGCCGCCGAGGAACTCGAGGAGTTGCGGGGGCTGGGCGACTTCCTGGACCTCGACGAGGTCCGAGACGTCTACCTCTCGGTGTCGCGATTGCTCAACTTGCGGGTCCGCGCCACCGACCGGCTGCATCAGGCCACCAAGACCTTCCTCGGTGATTTCGCCGACCGGACTCCGTTCGTCATCGGGATCGCCGGGTCGGTCGCGGTCGGCAAGTCGACCACCGCGAGACTCTTGCGGCTGTTGCTCGCGCGCTGGCCGGAGCACCCGCGGGTGTCGTTGGTGACGACCGACGGGTTCCTGCTGCCCAACGCCGAACTCGAACGACGCGGGCTGATGCAGCGCAAAGGGTTTCCCGAGTCCTACGACCGGCGGGCCCTGCTGCGCTTCGTCGCGGCGGTGAAGTCCGGTGAGCCGGTGGTGACGGCGCCGGTCTACTCCCACCTCAGTTACGACATCGTTCCCGGCGAACAGATCGAGATCGACCGGCCGGACATCGTCATCGTCGAGGGGCTCAACGTGCTGCAGCCGGCCCGTCCCCGTGCCAACGGCGTCTCCGGGCTGGCGATCAGCGACTTCTTCGACTTCTCCATCTACGTCGACGCCGCTCAGGCCGACGTCCGCCGTTGGTACGTCCAGCGTTTTCTCCGGCTCCGCGAAACGGCGTTCCAGCGCCCGGAGTCGTACTTCCACCGCTACCACAGCCTCGACCACGATGCCGCCGTACGCCGCGCCGAAGAGCTCTGGGACACCATCAACGGGCCGAACCTGGCCCAGAACATCCTGCCCACTCGCGGCCGGGCCACGCTCACGCTCACCAAAGGCCCCGACCACGCCATCCGGCGCATCCGTCTGCGCAAGATCTAGCAGCGCATGATCGCTGCACCAGGTGCTGAGCCTCCGAGCGTCACACGTCGCGCTGGTAGCCGGCCATCCACCCGGCGACCTCGTAGTTCAACTTCTCGTTCACCGAGATCATGAACGAGTTGGTGTCGGCGTTGCCGGTCCACACCGACTGCACGCCCGGGCGGTCGTGCAGCAGCCGCCGCACGTTCGCGATCTTCACCAACAGGCCGAGGCGATGCCCACGATGCGGTGGATCGACGATCGTCTCTTCTTGAAACGCGACCTCTTCGCTGTCGTGCGACAGCACGATCTCGGTCAATCCGGCCATCGTGCCGTCCGGCGTCATGGCGGCCGCGCCCCACGAGCCGCGTCGCATCCGGGCGATCCGGTCGTCGTGTTCCCGGACTCGCGCTGCGTCCCACACCTCCGGCTCGTAGTCCAATTCCCCCAGCGGCGCGTCGGTGCTCATCCGCGCCATCAACCGGGCGTACTCGTCGACGTAGTCGTCGGGCACGCGGTCACGCCACGTGACGATCTCGTAGCCCGCAGCGTGCGGGCTGGCAGCCTGTTCGAGCTCGTCCAGGCGCGCGGTGTCGATGGGCAGCCGTTGTGCCCGGAGGATCTCGATGATCCGCCGGGTGTAGCCGTGGTGTTCGGCGAAGTGCGTTCCGGAGGTCTCGTACGGTCCGGGCGGGCCTTCGATGTCAGCCATGAACCGGGTACGTCCTCGACGGCGGGCGTCGGCTTCGGCCGCCTCGAGCAGCGCGGAGCCGATCCCCCGACGACGGGCAGCCGGGACGACGGCGACGTCGATCTGCGCCATCGCCAGGTTGTCGGTGAGCGGGAAGAACGCGACCGCCGACCCGACGACCCCGCCCGCCTCGTCCGAGGCGATCAGAAGGCACGTGTCGTTCGCCATACTGGGCGTGTTCCGGACCCGCAGCTCGTGTTCGAGCCAGTGTGGGCCGTCGGGGAAGTCGTGCCGGTGCGCGGCGTCGAAGGCGGCGAACCACGCGCCGAAGACGTCGTCGGCGGTCTCGATCGTTCGGATGTTCGCGACGGGTGCGTCGCCCCGGGAACGGTCACGCAAGTCCATGCGTCGCAGCCTGACAACTCCGGGCGGGCGTGACAACGGGTTTTCGTCCCCGGGCAGGCGTCGATGGTCCTGACACCACGAGGCGATCTGTCACACCAACAGGCTTACACCGGTGGTGCGGTAGGGATTTGCCTAGTGAACATGATCATTTGGAGTTGTTCAGGGCGAGTTGGGTCTCTACGACGGCGGCCAGGCGCTTGGCTACCGCCTCGGCTTGGGCGGCGGTGGCGGCCTCGACCATCACCCGCACCAGCGGCTCGGTGCCGGACGGACGCAACAGCACCCGGCCGGTGTCGCCCAGCTCCGCTTCGGCTTCGGCCACAGCGGCGGTGACGCCTTCGTCGACGCCCACCCGCGTCTTGTCCACGCCGGTGACGTTGACCAGCACCTGCGGCAGTCGCTGAACCACCCCGGCGAGATCGGCCAGCGGCCGGCCCGACGACGCCATCCGCGCAAGCAGGTGGACGGCGGTGAGCACGCCGTCTCCGGTGGTGCCGTGGTCCAGCATCACGACGTGCCCGGACTGCTCGCCGCCCAGGGCGTAGCCGCCGGCCTTCATCGCTTCCAGCACGTACCGGTCACCCACCGCGGTGTCGATCACCTCGATACCGGCCGAACGCATCGCCAGCCGGAATCCCTCGTTCGACATCACCGTCGCGACCACGGCGTCGCGGCGAAGCGTGCCGTTCTCACGCATCGCCAAGGCCAGAATCGCCATGATCTGGTCCCCGTCGACGATCTCGCCGGAGGCGTCGACGGCCAAGCACCGGTCCGCGTCGCCGTCGTGGGCGATCCCCACATCGGCCCCGGCCGCGACGACCTCGGCGGCCACCACGTCCAGGTGCGTCGATCCACAGTCCCGGTTGATGTTCAGCCCGTCCGGCTCGGCGCACACTGCCATCACGTCGGCACCGAGTCGTCGCAGAGCCTCCGGCGCGGCCCGGTACGCCGCACCGTGTGCACAGTCGACGACCACCTTCAGCCCTTCCAACCGGGCCGGGGCGGTGCCGACGATGTGCGACACGTACGTTTCGAGACCTTCGGGGTGATCGGTGACCCGGCCCACGTCCGCGCCGGTCGGGCGGTTCCACGGCTCGCGCATCCGCGCCTCGATGGCGTCCTCGATGGAATCGTCGAGCTTCTGCCCGCCTTTGGCGAAGAACTTGATGCCGTTGTCGGGCATCGGGTTGTGGCTGGCCGACAGGACCACACCGAGGTCCGCGTCGAGCACGCCGGTGAGATACGCCACCGCCGGCGTCGGGAGGATGCCGACCCGGTACACGTCCGCACCGGCACTGGCCAACCCCGCGACCACCGCGGACTCCAGAAACTCACCCGAAGCGCGGGGATCTCGCCCGACCACCGCTACGGGTCGCCGGTGCGCGAATCCGCCGATCTCGCCCAGCACGTGAGCGGCAGCCACGGACAGGTCGAGCGCCAGTTCGGCGGTCAGATCGGAGTTCGCCAACCCCCGAACGCCGTCAGTGCCGAAGAGACGGGCCACATGTGCTCCTTGAAACAGGCCAATAGGTCGGGACACGAACGGCCCCGGAGCAGAGTACCCCCGGGGCCGGACTCGTGTGACCCGCGCTGCTGAGCGCGTGATCAGCGCTTGCTGTACTGAGGAGCCTTACGCGCCTTCTTCAGACCCGCCTTCTTCCGCTCGATGATGCGAGCGTCGCGGGTGAGGAAGCCGGCCTTCTTCAGCGCCGGACGGTTGTTCTCGGGATCGGCGGCGTTGAGCGCACGAGCGATCCCCAGGCGCATGGCACCGGCCTGACCGCTGGGGCCGCCACCGGCGACCAGAGCGATGACGTCGTAGCGGTCGGTGAGCTCGAGCTCGACGAACGGCGAGCTGACCAGCTGCTGGTGCACCTTGTTCGGGAAGTACACGTCCAGCGCCCGCCCGTTGATGCTCCACTGGCCGGAGCCCGGAACGATCCGCACGCGGGCGATGGCCCGCTTGCGACGGCCCGTCGCGGAAGCCGGCTCGATGGCCGAGAAGCGCGACGGGGCGGACTCGGAGGTGTAGCTCTCGACGGTGATCTCGTCGGTCTCGACAGGGGTCTCGGTCATGTCCTCACTCACGGTTGGCTCACTGGCCGCCTGGGTCACTGCGCGACCTGGCCGATCTGGTAGGGCACCGGCTGCTGAGCCTGGTGCGGATGCTCGGGGCCTGCGTACACCTTCAGCTTCGACAACATCTGCCGCCCGAGGCTGTTGTGCGGGAGCATGCCCTTGACCGCCTTCTCGATGACCCGGCGCGGGTTCCTCTCGAGGAGGTCGTCGTATGTGGTGGCGCGCAGCCCACCCGGCCGCCCGGAGTGGCGGTAGTCGATCTTCTGTTCACGCTTCATCCCCGTGAGCGCGACCTTGTCGGCGTTCACGACGATGACGAAGTCACCGGTGTCGACGTGCGGCGCATAGACCGGCTTGTGCTTGCCGCGCAGCAGGGTGGCGGTCTGGCTGGCGAGCCGGCCGAGGACCACGTCGGTGGCGTCGATGACGTGCCACTGACGCTGGACGTCGCCGGGCTTGGGGCTATACGTGCGCACGAGTCGCTGCCTTCGCTTCGTCGATGGAGGATGGAACTGGTCGGCGCATACCGGGTACCGAGAAGATCATCTCGATGAGACGCCAGTACGCACAACGACTCGACAGGATACCCGCCCAAACAGCAACGGGTCAAAACGCTGGTTGGGGCAGGCACATCGGGCCGGTGTCTGCCCCTCAGCAGACCTGGTCACGATCGACAGCCGAACAGCGTGGACAAGCCGAAGTCCTCGACCGTCGAGCGCCCAGGCTGGACGCGCGAGCGGCGGAACTCCGGGCGCCAGCCGTCGGCGGCCACGACCAGCTCGACCGGGTTGTTCCGGCGATCCAGCCATATCGAGTACACGCCGTTGCGGTCGGTACGCAGGGTGAAGCTGGCTTCGCGTCCGTCGACCGCCACGACCGCCCCGGCGACCGGCTCCGCCGACCCGTCACAGCGCTCCCCTACGATCGTCCCGGTCAGCTCGCCCCAGCCGCGCGGCGGCTCCACCGTCATGGCGACGTCGATCGCCGCGCCGTACGGCGATCCGTTCTCGACGGTGATCCGGCCGTTGTACTCACCTGGCTGGTCGACGCCCTCGGCGGCGGCGTCCAGGGTGAGAGTCACGTCGATGCTCTCACCCGCGGCCAGACGGAACTCCTCGACGTCGGCGGACAGCCACGCCAGATCGTTCGACGCGCCGCACGAGCCGTAGCCGGGGAGGACCTCCGCGCGGGGCGAGCCGCCCCGGCCGGAGTCGCCGCCGACCTTGTAGAAGCCGCACGCGCTCCCGCCGCGCACGACGGTTTCGTTGGCGTTCGGGATGGGGGTCCACCGGTCGGCCGCAGGGTCGTAGGCGAAGCCCTCGTTGGTGACCATGGTCTCCGTGGCGCCGCCGGAGACCAGCAGCACCCCGTTCGCCGCCGCGTAGCCCGAACCCCACAACCCGAAGGGCATCGACGCCAGCGGCGCCCATGCGTCGTTGGCCGGATCGTAGACATAGGTGCTGGTGAGCACCTGCACCTCGCCGTCAACCGTCTGGGTCACGCCACCTGCGCAGTACAACTTGGCGCCGATACCGCCACACGAGGCGTAGGAGACGTTCTCCGGATAGGCGGCCACCGCTTCCCATGCGTCCGCACCGGGCCGGTAGGCGTACACCGCGTCGGTTCCGCAGATGTTGCGGTCACACCCGCCGACCACGTACATGACGCCGTCGACCACGCCCACCCCAGCTGCGGCGTAGGCTTCGGGCACCGAGGCGCCGGTACTCCACCGGTCGGCTTCCGCGCTGTAGATCTCCAACTCCGGGACCGGCAGGCCGTTGACGGCCCACCCGCCGACCACGTAGATCCGGCCGTCGATCCAGGCCGCCGCCGGCTGAGCGCGTTCGTGGGCCAGCGCCGCTCGCGGCTGCCAGTTCGTGCCCTCGGGGTCGTAGGCGAACACGCCGTTCTCGGTACGCCCGCCGGAGGTGACGCCGGCGATGGAGTACACCGTCCCGTCGTCGCCGCGGACGACGCCGTTGTCCTTGATCGGTATCGGGTAGTTCGGCACGTAACTCCATGGCGCGGCGTACGGCGTCGAGTTCTCCTCGGTCGCCTCGGTCGTCGCGTCGGTCGAACCGCTCCAGCCGGGTGAGACCGCCGTCTCGATCCGATGCACCGGCGCGCCTGCCTGAGCAGCCAGCACCGACGACGTCCCGCCGGTCTCGCGCAAGGTGACGTCCACCGGCGCGGCGCCGTCGTTGGTCAGGGTGACCTGGTGGTTCTCCTGCGTTCCGAGCTCCTGCGTGGTGCTCACCGTGCTCGGCTCGATCACCAGATGACCGGCCTGCAAGGTGAAGTCCGCTCGAACCGTGCTCCCGGTGGCGACCTCCACCAGCTGCGTGGCCGGCTCGTAGGCGGCGCGAGTCGCGGTGAACTCCGTGGGCCCGGCCCCGTCGGTGACGGTCCAGTAGAAGCCGTCATCCAGGCCGGGATCGCTCGGCGTGGCTGCCGTCTTCACCTCGGCCGCGCCACCGGCGATCGTGGCGCCGTTCAGGTAGGCGTCGGTGTTGCCGTCGACGACGTGCCCGGCGACGAGTCCGCCGTCCTGCGGGTCGCAGTGCTCGACGCCGAGCACCAGGTCGTCGATCTGCCAGAACCCGACGTTGATCGTCGAGTAGTGGAATCGCGCCTGGACCTGCGCCTGGTCGGCCGCTTGTGGCAGATCGATGGTGACGCGCAGCCCGCGCAGGCCACCGTTGGTCCTGCGCCAGACATTGGTCCAGGTTTCACCGCCGTCGAGGCTCACGTCGATCTCGCCGGTCGCATTCGTCGTGGCGCGGTAATCGGTCAGGAACGTCAGCACCGGGTCGGACACGCCGGTCAGGTCGGCCACCGGCGTCACCAGCGTGGTGTCGTACTCGACGAAGTTGGGCAGGGCGTCGGCATTGAATGCCGCGAATCCGCCCGAGCCACCCGTCTGGTTGCCGCGTCCGGCCGGGTCGTCGAAACGCCACACCGCTCCGCTGTCGTTGTTGTCGATGACGCTCCAGCCCTCCGGCGCGGTGGTGTCGTCGAAGTGTGAGCGAATGCCGCTGACGCCCCAGTCGTATCCGGCAGCGTTACACGACTCGGCGTCCACCGGCACCTCGACGTCGTGGGTCATCGATTCGCCGGCGGTTTCGACGACCTGTTCGACGTCCTCGTAGCCCGGGTACTGCGCGATGACGCGCACGGTGTGGGCGGTGTTCGCCGGCAGCTTCAGCTCGTAGTGGCCGGTGAAGGGGTCGGTGTAAACCGGCGTGGGTGCGCCTTCGACACTCACCCGCGCATACATCGGCCAGCCCTGGCCGGAGCCGTCCCGGACGGTGCCACTGACGACGACGGAGTCGAACGGGCTCAGCGCGACGTCGAGGGCCGCGGTCGAACCCTCCCCGACCGCGGCCGCCGACGCCGCGTCTTCGTAGCCGAACGCGGTGACCGTGACGTCGTAGTCCCCGGCGGTGAGGATCAGCGAGTACGCGCCGTCGGCGTCGGTGACGACCGACCGCTCGATCACGCCGGTGGCGGTCACCGTGGCGTGTGCGACCGGCGCGCCCGTGGCCGCGTCGGTCACCGTGCCGGCCAGAACCCCGGTGGCCGGCCCGGTACGGCCTTCCACCAGCGCCAGCGCGTCCAGGCGGCCTTCGCCGTAGACGTTGTTGTTCTCCGGCGTGCCGCCACATTGGTCGTCGGGCGTGTCGATGGCGCTGGTGTCGAGCAGGTCGCGGGTCGCGTCGATGTCGCCGACCAGGGTCGGGTCGGCCGACCACAGCAGCGCCACGGCCCCGCTGACGTGCGGCGCGGCCATGGACGTCCCCGAGAGCACGTCGTAGCCGCCTTGCACCGTCGAGCGCACATCGGTGCCGGGGGCGGAGATGTCCGGCTTGATCGTGCCGTCCTGGCCGGGGCCTCGGCTTGATCGGCTGTTGATGGTGTTGGAGCTGTCGTGGTTGCCGACGGAGTAGTTGATCGTGCGGCTGCCCGGCGACCCGCTCGTCTCGCACGCCGGTCCGCTGTTGCCGTTGGCCCAGACGCCGAAGATGCCGGCATCGGCCCAGGCGATCAGGATGCCTTCGATGAGCGGGTCATTGGACGGGACCCTCGACCCCCAGGAGTTGTTGATGATGTGCGGACGGCGCGCCGGGTCCGGATTCAGCCCGGCCAGGTCCGTCGGGGCGAGCATCCACTGCGCCGACGCGGCCAGGTGCGCTTCGGAACACACCGCGCAGCCGTTGGCGGCGATCCACGTGACGCCTGGCGCCACGCCGATGCGGTTGCCCTCGCCGCCGTCGCCGGCCATGGTGCCCATCGTGTGCGTGCCGTGCGAGTTCGTCGCGGCCTCGAACGGCTGCTCACTGGTGCCGGTCGCGTCGAACCAGTTGTAGTCGTGCGTGAACGTTCCGTCGCCGTTGTTGCCGCGGTACGACTCCACCAGCGCCGGGTGATCGAACTGGACGCCGCTGTCGATGTTCGCCACGACGATCCCCTCGCCGCGGGTCTTCACCTGCTCCCAGACGTCGTCGGCGTTGATGTTGGCGATGCCCCACTCCACGCCGTCGCTGGCGGCCGCGGTGGTGTCTCGGTCGGCCTCGACCGGGTCGGGTTTCTCGTAGCTCTGCGGAGCCCGGATCTCGGCGACGGCGGTCAGGTCGGCGACCTGTTCGGCCAGCCCGATCGTGCCGGAGTCGACGAGGATCGAGTTGTTGACCCAGAACGACTGGTACTCGACACCTTGGGCCTCGAGCACCTCGATCACCGCCTGCTGCGATTCCTGCGCGGTCCGGGTGAGTTCGTCGACCACGGCCTGGCCTCGAGCGGCCCAGTCGTCGATGTCCCGTGCTGCGGACGTGTTCGCCCGAGCGCTCAGCCGGATCCAGAAGTCCGTGGTCGCCTCGGCCGTGAGCTCGTCGAGCAGTTCCGGCTCGATCTTGTCCGACGGCGCCGGTACTGGGCTCTCCACGTCTGCGGCCGACGCCGTGGGCGACAACAGGGCGGCGACCAGCGCCGTCCCGCCGAGCATGGCGGCCGCCATGAACCGGTAGGAGTGTTTCCGTCCGAGCTGCATTCGCGACCTCCTGGCCACCGCCGGCGCGAACCGCGGCGTTCGCCACGGTTCCGGCTGGATTGGGCTCGAACGTAGAGAAAGTCGTGATCACGGCTCAAGACGTGACAGCGGCGAGTCATGGCCAATGGCACGAACCCGACAGCCGGACGGGGCTCAGTGCGTCAGGTCGCAGCTCATCTCCGTCTGCTCCAGCTCGTGTTTCGCCCAGCCGGTGGATTGGAAGAACGGCGCCGCGGTGTCGGCGGGCACGAGCGGTGGAATCGACCACGGCCGGCCGGCGAACCGGGCCTGCAGCCCGGCGATCAGCCGGGTGCCGTAACCGCGGCGCCGAACGTCTGGATGAACCACCAAAGCGGTCAGCGTCACGGCCTCGGCAGTGGTCTTGACCAGGGCGAACGCGCGATCGTCCAGGCTGAAGGCGCGTCGTGGCGGCGCGGCGGCCGCCACCGTCTCGGGGGCGAGTTGCCACGGTGGGTCGACCGGGCCGGACTGCGCCAGCGCCCGTGCCACCCGCACCGGATCGACCTCCGCCACGCCGGGCGCGGCAGCGGTGTCAACAGGACCGTCCCACCGGTAGCCCACCAGCTGGCGCACGGGCTCGAACCCCAGCGACTCGTAGAGGCGCACCGCCGCGGTGTTCGTCGAGATGACCTCGAGCACGAGGCGCTCGGAACCGGCAGCTGCGACCCGGCGCGCCACGTCGTGCATCAGGCTGCGCGCCACGCCGCGTCCCCGGTGATCCGGCGCCACCCCGAACCCGCCGAGCCGAGCGGTCCACCCGCGCCGGCACACCAGCGCGATGCCGGCCACGCGGTCACCGTCGAGGTAGATCCGGCTGAGGAACCGGTCGATGTCCTCCGCGCCGAAGCGCTGGGCGAATCCGGCGCCGTCGACCGTCATCGGCACGAGGTAGTCCTCGAACGACCTCGTCATCGCCGCGGCGGCGTCGTCCGACGACCACCCGTCGAGGGCGCTGGCCCGCAGCTCACCGGCGGGAGTGTCGACGACGAAGTCGGCTGCGGTGGACGGCGAGTCGGCCACGGCTGTGCGCACATCGGTCATGGCCGACGATTCTCTCATCGCGGGATGCGCGGCGCCGACGCTCGTGGCTTGCACCACGAGGCGTTCTGCTGCATCACCACCCGTGCATGGGTGGTGGGGCAGGGATTCGGCAAGTGAACATGATCATTTCACCGGGCGGGGGTGGCTTTCTCGCGGTCCTTCTTGACGGCCCAGAACAGCAGCAGGACCAGGATGAGTATGTCTCCGCCGAGAAAGACCAGGGTCCAGAAGACGACGTCCATGGTGCTGCCTCACTTCCTCTCCGGGTCGCGACGCCCAGGCGGTGCTTCCGGCGCCGGCGCCGACACCGCGGGCGTCAGGGGGCCGGCGACGATCCTGCGCGCGAACACGCCGTTGAGCGCGTACATCGCGACGAACACCGCGCCCCACTGCACCAGCATCGTCATCAAGCTGTACGGCTCGAACGGGTCCCACCACGTGTCCGGGGCGAACTCGTCGATCGCGCGGTAGATCCACCAGCCGAACAGGGCGACGAAGATCACCGGGAACAGCCGGATCAGCCCCGGCCACCAGGCGCCGACGCCGAAGTCGCTGTCGGCGTCCAGCTCGGCCCGGGCACGCTCGACGCCGTACTTCATCATCGCCACGGCGGCCAGGAGGCCACTGATGAGCAGCCCGACGCCCCAGACGAAGTCCTGGTTGGCGAAGAAGTCCAAGCTGACCGCGGACGGGATGCCGGCCAGGAACGCGACGCCGACGACCCACGGTACGGCCCGCCGCCGCGGCATCCCCATGTCCTGGACGTTCCGGGTAGCCAACTCGGCCATGGCGAGCAGGCTCGACAGCCCGGCCAGGGTGAGGGCGAGGAAGAACAGCGGTGCGAAGAACCACGTGCCGCCGGGCATCTCGCCGAAGAGCTCGGCGAAGTACACGAACGCCAGGCCCTCGTTGCCCGCTTGGGCGGCAGCGGTGGCGAACTCCGGCGTACGCAGCGCGAAGATCGTCGCCATGACGGCGATGCCGGCCAGCAGCGAGGCCAGCAGGTTCGCCGAACACACCGTTGCAGCGTTGAGGGCGAAATCCTCGCGCTTACGCAGATACACCGACAGCGTCAGATAAAGGCCCCAACCGGCTCCGGTCGAGAACGCCATCTGGGTGAACGCCTCCAGCCACACCTGAGCGTCGGTGAGCAACCCCCACTCGGGCACGAACAGATAGCGCAACCCCTCCGACGCGCCGGACAGCATCATGGCGCGGACCGCGAGGATGGCCAGGATGGCGAACAGCACCGGGATCGTGTACTTGAGGATCACCTCGAAGCCGCCCTTGAGGCCCCGGTAGACGATCACGCCGACCAGGCTGATCGCGATCGCATGAAACAGGATCGTCTGCCACGGCGTCGAGGTGAGGCCGTTCCACAGCCCTTCGGTGTCGGTGGTTCCGTCGAATCGCCCGGTGATGGCGTAGATGAAATACCGGATCGCCCAACCGCAGACGACGGAGTAATAGAACAGGATCCCGACAGCCACGAATCCCATGAAGCCGCCCATCCAGGCGAACCGGCGACCCATGATGTCGCGGAAGGCACCGATGGTTCCGAGCCTGGTTTTCGAGCCCATGAATGATTCCGCCATGAGCAGCGGAATCGCCCACACGAGGTTCGCGATCACGATGGCGATGAGAAATGCGCCGCCGCCCCATTCGCCGACGACCCGGGGAAACCGCCACAGATTTCCGGTCCCCACGGCCATACCGATGCCGGCCGCGACGAAGGTGAACCTACTGCCGAATACTTCGCGCCCTGTACCAGGAGACTCGTTCGCCATGGCCCGCTCCCACATCGGTGTGACATCGGTCGCTCTGCGCGAGTCATCCGCCGGTCGCTCGCCGGATGATGCCCGGCATCATGCTCCTTCGAGCGGCAGAGGGCAAGACCCCGGAATGCGTTCTCCAGGCGTTCTCCGGCGGCCCCGAGCACGTGCGGGCCTGGTTCAGCGCGTTCGGGTCACGCGGCCTTCGTCCCACACCGGTTCCGGTGACTCGTACACCGATCCGTCGGCGCCGAAGACGACGTAGCGGTCGAAGTCGCGCGCGAACCACCGGTCGTGGGTCACGGCGAGGACGGTGCCCTCGAACGCTGCGAGACCGTCCTGGAGGGCCTCGGCGGAGACCAGGTCGAGGTTGTCGGTGGGCTCGTCGAGCAGCAGCAACGTGGCACCGGACAGTTCGAGCAGCAGAATCTGCAACCGGGCCTGCTGCCCGCCGGACAACGACTCGAACGTCTGGTCGCCGGCCCGGGCGAGTTCGTACCGGTCGAGTACCCGGCTGGCTTCCTCTCTGGGCAGCCCTGCCCGCTGACCGTCGCCGCGGTGCAGGATCGACAGCAGTGTCCGGCCCATCAGCTCGGGGTGATCGTGTGTCTGGGCGAACCAGCCCGGACGCACGCGGGCGCCCAGCCGCGCCGTGCCGGTGTGCGCCACGGGTTCGATCGTCACGTCGCCGACCGGGCGGTGTTCGGGTTCTGGGTCGCTGCCACCGGCGGCCAACAGCCGCAGGAAGTGCGACTTGCCCGAACCGTTGGAGCCGAGCACCGCGATGCGCTCGCCATACCAGACCTCCAGGTCGAACGGGCGCATCAGACCCGTCAGTTCCAGGTTCTCGCAGACGACGGCGCGCTTGCCGGTGCGCCCACCGCGCAGGCGCATCCGCACGTCCTGCTCGCGTGGGATGGCCTGCGGCGGCCCGGCGTCCTCGAACTTGCGTAGCCGAGTCTGGGCCGCCTGGTAGCGCCCGGCCATGTCGGAGTTGTAGGCCGCCTTCTGCTTGTACATCTGGACGAGGTCCTTGAGTTTGGCGTGCTCCTCGTCCCAGCGGCGCCGCATCTCCTCGAACCGGGCGAACCGCTCGCGGCGGGCCTCGTGGTAGCCGGCGAACCCGCCCGGATGGACCCACGCCGTGTTCCCGGCGCTGCCCAGCTCGACGGTGACGATTCGCGTGGCGGTGCGGGCGAGAAGCTCACGGTCGTGGCTGACGTAGAGCACCGTCTTCGGCGATTCGCGCAGCCTCTCCTCGAGCCAGCGCTTGGCGGGCACGTCGAGGAAGTTGTCCGGCTCGTCGAGCAGCAGCACCTCGTCCGGGCCGCGCAGCAGCGCTTCGAGCACGAGACGCTTCTGCTCGCCGCCGGACAGTGTGGCGACGTCGCGCCACCGACACCGCTCGAACGGCACGCCCAGGGCGGCGGTGGTGCACACGTCCCACAACACCTCGGCGTCGTAGCCACCGGCGTCCGCCCACTCCGCCAGTGCCGCGGCGTAGGCCAGCTGAGCCGGTTCGTCATCGCGGTCCATCATCACCAGTTCGGCGTCGTCGACGGCCTGCGCGGCCGCACGTACACGCGGCGGAGCCACCGACAGCAGCAGGTCGCGCACGTCGGCGGCCTCACGAGCCACGAACTGTCGCATCACGCCGAGCCCGCCATCACGCGTCACCGCACCGGCGTGCGAGCCCAGTTCACCGGCGATGATCTTCAACAGCGTCGTCTTGCCCGAACCGTTCGCGCCGATCAACGCCACTTTGGCGCCGTCACCAACGCGAAACGAGATGTCGTCGAGCAGCACTCTGCCGTCGGGCAGGGTGAAGCCGACGCCGTTCAAATCGATATGGCCCACCCGCACAGTTTCGCCGAGCACGACGCTCGGCGCGACGGAGTTTCGACGCGCGTCCTACTCGATGCCGTGCTTGCGCAGGATGGCCTCGATGTCGTCGAACTCGCTGTCGCCGGACGACGCCTTGCTCTTGCCCTTACCGGCCGACACCTCGCCGGCAGATCCGCTCGCAGCGCCGACTTCGTCAGTGCGCTTGGCTTTCGCGCCGGACGGCGCCTCGAGCTTCTGCCCGGTGGCGAAGAGGATCCCGGCCAGGGCCAGCATGCCCACACCGATCCAGGCCAGCGGCGAGAAGACCAGCCCGACGACGAACCCCACGATGCCGATGGCCGAGGCGCCCATGAGCAGGAACCCGCCGGCGGCCATCTGCAGTGACGCGGCCCAGCCCTTCGCCCGGCCCTGGCGTACGGACAAGGCCACCAGGCCGAGGCCGACTACGGCTACGGCGATTTCGATCGCGTCGGTGAACACACATCCAGGCTACGTCGTCGTGGCGGGATTGCCATCAGGGATCTCCCCCACTGGGCCCCGAAGGGAGCCCTCGGCGGTTGCGCGCCGTGCGTACCCGCTGGGCCAACTCGTCGTCCGGCGGATAGCCGACACCCTCCAGCGTGAGCCCATGCGCCGGGGCCACGACGACAGCGGAGTCACGCTGCCGGGCAGCCAGGACCTTCGCAGGCCAATCCACCGAGCGCCGGCCGTCACCGACCGCCAGCAGCGCCCCGACCATCGCGCGCACCTGGTTGTGGCAGAAGGCATCGGCCTCCACCGTCGCGGCGGCGATCCCGTCAGCGCCCCGCTCCCACCGCAGCGTCCGAAGCCGCCGCACGGTGCTCGCTCCCTCACGGGGGCGGCAGAAGGCGGCGAAATCGTGCTCGCCCAGCAGACCCGCGGCCGCGGCGTTCATCGCTTCGAGCTCGAGTGGACGGTGATGCCAGAGCACGTACGCGCGCATCGACGGATCCGGACGATGCACCGTGTCGGCCACGCGGTAGCAGTACCGCCGCCAGGTCGCGGCGAAGCGTGCGTCGAAGTCCGGTGGTGCCACCGTGACCCGCCAGACCACGACGTCCGGCGCCAACACACCGGCGAGGCGGCGCACCAGCGCCTGCTCCGGGGGCCACGCCGACCGGCCCGGCACCGCGAGCCACACCGACTCCGGCACGTCCACGTGGCAGACCTGAGCACGAGCATGTACACCGGC
>Ga0079224_100001240_pt1 | contig 28745 bp, 19 predicted proteins | sample Stecom2015_FD_80414 | JGI IMG/M metagenome (GOLD analysis project Ga0079224, IMG submission 80414) | Agricultural soil microbial communities from Utah to study Nitrogen management - Steer compost 2015 | ecosystem: Environmental > Terrestrial > Soil > Agricultural land | place: USA: Utah... | reverse complement strand
TAAAGATGCGGTTTATAGGGTGCCTCACCGTCCTATCCGCAATACGATGAGATTATGTACATTATCATTATTTGAAAACACACATAAATTTAGTGACCTTCAGCAAGTTTACAAACAAGCTTTGACTTAAAAATATAGTTTAGCTTTTAAAAAATAAAAGCTTTGCTTTTGGTCACTTCGTGAACTGGGTCCACGTGTCAAGCACGAGGACGACGGAGGGGGTATCAAATCACCTCAGTAATAATCGATTGTCCTGTATCAACTTTTTCATTACCCACAGTAAATGCTTTTAATAATTGTGCTGTGGCTTGTTCGAAGTCGGCTTGGGTTTCGGCGTGGATGTGGCATAAGGGTGTTTGGTTGTCTAGTTTTGTGCCGAGGGGGGCGAGTTGGGTGAGGCCGACGCTGTAGTTGATGGGGTCGGTGGATCGGCGGCGGCCACCGCCGAGTTCGACCACGGTTAATCCGATGTCGCGGCAGTTGCTGGCGGTGAGATAACCGGGTTTGGGTGCAAAGATGGGTTCGATGATATTCGCAGGCTTTAAATAACTGTCGGGATTATCCATTAAATCTGCAGGACCGCCGTGGACGGAGGTCATGAAACTGAATTTTTCGGCAGCTTGGCCGTTGTCGAGGACGCTTTGGACTTTGTTGAGGGCGTTGTCGAGATTGGTCTCTATGTTGCCCATGATGAGTAATTCGGCGGCAAGACGTTTCACCAATTCATGTAAGCGGGCATCAACATGGTCTTGCCTTAGATAATCGATGGTTTCGCGGATTTCTACGGCGTTTCCGGCTGAGTGGCCGAGCACTTGGTTCATGTCGGTAATCAGGGCGCGGGTTGGGATGGGTGAGACCTTAACGATGTTTTTTGCCAGAGCGCGGGCCATCTCCGGATTATTGGCAAAGGCACCATTACCGCATTTTACGTCCATAATCAGGGCGTCGAGGCCGGAGGCAAGTTTCTTTGAAAGAATAGATGCGGTGATTAATGGAATGCAATCAACGGTGGCGGTGATATCACGGGTCGCGTAAATACGTTTATCCGCCGGTGCCAATTCAGCGGTTTGGCCGATAATCGAACAACCAACTTGTCGGGTGATGCGTTTAAATTCGGCGACATCAATGTGGGTGTTATAACCGGGGATGGCTTCGAGTTTGTCTAAGGTGCCGCCGGTATGGCCTAAACCACGGCCGGAAATCATTGGCACATGGGCACCACAAGCGTCCAATATCGGTGCCCGCATCAGCGATACTTTATCGCCGACACCGCCGGTGGAGTGTTTATCTAAAACCGGTCCGCGTAAATCACAATCCGACCAATCCAAGGTATCGCCGGAATGCTGCATGGCAAAGGTGAAATCCCGACACTCATCGAAGGTCATGTCCTGGAAATACACCGCCATGGCAAAAGCCGCAATCTGCGCTTCAGTCACCGATTCATCGGTAATGCCACGGACAAATTCATTAAGCTCTTCGGTACTTAACGCATGGCCATCGCGTTTCTTTTTTATTATTTCCTGGGGCAGCATGTCATTTCCTGACGATGTTAAAAAGGTATTTTAACGGATTGAGAGGGATTGTGCGAGACGCCGCAGTTATAGAATCGTATAAGTCGGTGGTTTCTGCACCTTGCTCATGCCACAGTTGAGTTTAAGAAGCCTGCGACAACTACTTTGTCATCCTCGGACGAAGATCCGAGGATCTCAGCGTAGTTTATTTGAAAATGCGACAGCGTTAGGAGATTCCTCGACTCGCTGGCGCTCCCTCGGAACGACAGCCGAAGTAGTTGAGAGTTATGTCGCCGTTTCTGCGTCCTGCTCACACGGAGCAAGGGTGTTCATTTTTAGGGCTTCTTGAGCAATGGTCAATTTTTGTAGTTATTGCATCGAAAACTTATAGTTTGTGTAATATTCTGACCCTTGTTTTTTGTGATGAAATTTATCAAGAAAAAGGCTGTGACACATATGTGACAAATATGTGAACTTCAAAAATTGTTAATTTTTGACTAATGACTCTTGCTTTAAATTTAAAAAACAATAAGTTGAGGTTTGATTTCATTTCCTACAGTTAAAGTTGATTTTTAAAATGAATTATTCAAGTGTCCAATTAATCGAATCAAATTCATCCAATCTAGCTTTTGCATATTGTGGTTCAATCATATTAGCGTAATCAATCATTCCTCGAAGGTGAGCTTTAAACCCCCAGACAGAATCAAACCCTCGTTCTAAAATATGGGAAACTGGCCCAAATTTTTTCAAATAATAAAGGTGTTGCTTTATTCTATCTTTGTATTGTTTTTGTAGCCGTGGTACAGGACCATCAACATTTAAGCCAAGAACAACTTTCTTAGCTCCTACTGGAACAACCTTTGTTTTCTTGAAATGAGGTAGATAACCTTGTTTAGAAAGTATTTGATTTACTTCCTTTATCACATCTTTAGAAATCTCTCTTGAAAAGTCAGAAGATCTAGTAGAGAGGGTTATATCATCACTATAACGGGTATATGTTAATTTATATTTTTTAGCAATAGCAGTGATTTTTCTATCGCATGATCTCATCACTAAATTAGATAATAGAGGACTGGAAGGAGCGCCCTGTGGAAGGTAACCTAATAAAAGCTGGTCATAATCAATTATAGCCTTGTATTTTTTTATTGCCCACCAGTGCTTATAAAGTTTTCTTGGACTGTTTTCTGGGCTACCAATTGTACACAATCGAGCTAATTCAAAAGATATTAAAGGTTGATATCCAAGCGAGTTAAAAACACTAAATACCTGCAACTCAGAAATTGTTTCAAAGAAATTTACAATATCAAGCTTAATAAGCCATTTCGCCCCAGAATGTCGGGCAGCACAGTCTTTGATCGATCGTCCTCTAATAAAAGCGAAGTTAGATTTGTGTGTCGGTATTGGTTGAAGGATATGTTGGTGTATCCACTTTTGTATGTAATTTAGCGGTGGCGCTGGAACTTTGATAAATCGTCTGCCTCCAGATCTTTTAGCTATTGAAAATTTGGTATAAGCTTCTAAATCGCTACGATCCACATACGAACGTAGTTGTTTCAAACTGACATTTGTTCTTTCCGACAAATGCTTGAGTGTTAAAACCGATGGGAGTTTATCATTTACATCGAAAACATTTTCAATTTGCTCAATACTGTTATCAAGAATATTTTCAGATCTACCAAGCTCTAACCCTTTAGTTTTATAAGAATGAGAAGACCACATAATAACTACTTCGATTTATCAGAGGTGCTACAGCGCTCTGGCATCCTGAGCCCGCGAAGGACAAATGCCAGAGTGTTGTGGCTCCGGCTCAGCGCAGGCTTTTCCATAGGGATCAGGTAATCCTTACCCCAATAACAACTGTAATAGAAGTTATTGCAACTGAATAGTTGCTTGCAAACACTAATCATTATGTGCTCTTTCTCAACTGTTGAGGATAATAGTAATCTGATCCTTTTTCAAGCTTTTCAGGTTTTACTATCCCTATTCTTTTTGCAGACTTTAATTCGGCAAGCCCTGTTGGTGTAATTCTTTTTTGTGGACTTACAAACCCCCAATTAATCAGTTTTGCAAGGCATGCATCACAATCATCATTACTCAGGCCTGTCGCAAAACACAAGGTGGGCCTTTTATTTTTACCTTTAGCTATCAGAGCTAAAATAGTAATATATATTTGTCCTTTATCCCCAGCTTTCATCAATGAAGGAGAATTAGCAAGTTTTTTTTGCCCTACCCGCTCTAAACTTAGTGGATTAGCTTTTTGTGGTATTTCATTTGGAAATATAGACCTAGTTGTATCCGCAATTGTTCTGTCAGGGAACAAACCTAGCCATCCATTATTCTCCTCTACTAAAATACCTGGAGCATTGTTAGGGCATCCATGCTCAAAAACTATTGAAGACATAGATTTCTTATAACCCAACCACATATGCTTTCGCTTCTTGTTAGCTTTTGCCCCATATTTTTCACATAATTCGAAGACGGCTTCTTTTCGACCCTCACTCCATGGTAATGAATAAAATGTAGGTGCATCTCTATAGATGTGAATTAATGGTTTAGATTTATGTTGGTGAGCCCTTTCTATACCTCTATCAATACCCGAGTAAGCAACCACATGAAATTCTATATGCTTGGATGAATGCCAAGAGACCAATGTTTTTTCCTTCCAAAGGGAATCAAGGAATTCATGAGCTCGTCCACCAGTACCAATGAAGTCATCAATACAAATGATTGCATCACATTTGAGGGATCTCATATGTTCCAATGTTGGGTGGTTTAAATAATTAATCTTATCCTTCTTACAAAACTGACGAATTATCGATGCAATCCTTCCTTCACTTCCTATATCAGCTGTCACACTTAACGGTGATACTGAAATTCCATCATCGCAAATCTTTGCCTGTTCATAATACGGAGTTGTTAAATTATTTGTTTTTTCCATTTCGCGCATTGCAAATAAAGCAACTGTCCCAGCTATGTTTTGTACAACACTAGCAATTTTCTTAACTAGATTTCTTTCAAACTCATTGTGGGAAATTAACGTAAGATTATTAGCTATTGCTATAGCAATTTCCTGATCCAAGGGGTCAAATTGAGCCAACCATTCCACACCTTGATCTGTATGAATCAATTTTCTTACGTTGGTTTGATTATTCGTCATTGTCATCATTACTTAAATCATTAAAACACCAGCCTAATTTTTCCATTGCTTCTCGTTGCCCTTTCAAAATTCTATCCTCATGAATTGCCAAACATAATAAGTGGCGTGGACGACTTGCGGCGACATAAAGTTGACGAGTAAATTTCATCTTAGTTTTTTGTTTAATTCTTGTTTGATCTAGACCTGCAATATGATTCAATAATTCTCCTATATCATAGCTACGATATTTTGTTTCCATCACAAGAGTTGCATCATGAGTTTCTCCTTTCACACCGTGGATAGTCGAAAGATGAATGTCAAAACCATCAGGATGTTTTATCTTATTTTCAGGTAATGGAATTAGTGCTTTATTCTCTTTAACTTCATGTTCTTTTTCCTTTTGTTGAACCACATTAGCTAGAGGCTCTTCATAATAATCCAAATACTGGCTTGCTTCCTTTGACAGACTTTCAAGGTCAAATACAGCGGTTAAAATTTCGCAGACTTTTAACCAATATTTTTGATTAAGTGGTTTTACATCACTTAGCAAAAGGTAAATAGTTTTACGAAACGAGGTGAAATTATCGTCAGCTATTAGAGAGTCTCGTAATGATGTTTTGGTATATCTGCGTCCTTCTTCATCAAAACATTTAGCCAGCCACAATAATTTTAGAATACAATTAAACAACAGTTTATAGCTTTCAGAAAAATCAGATGAGGATAATTGACGGCAATATCGAACTGCTTCAATTAAAGAGTTTTCTTTAAAATTGTTTTTAGCTTTACTTTTTTCATAATCATCCCAGTAGTGTCCAATCTTCAACTGTTCCTCTTCACGGTCAATTTCATTTCCAACTGCTCCTAGAGCTTTTACATTAAAGTTACTTGAACATTTATATTCTTCACTAAACTGCTCAGAAACGATATCTCCAAAGGCCTGTATCACACTATTCCGAGTGTCATCGTTGAATACAATTACAGAATGTTCAAAAACACCTGTTTTAGAGTGAGCGTGTAATCTCATATCTAGTGTTTTTCCTGACAATTCTGTTTCCAGCGGAATACAGTTATAGCTTAAAGGTTTTATTTTAGCTGCTAGTTCTGCATTAAATCGATGTGACTTATCAACAACAAAGTCCATTTCTTCTTTAGATTTTCCATTAAAGCTAATATTGGGTTCCTCACTCCCACTACCATGAAAAATTGCTTGATCAGGATCACCAAAACGTTGAACTATGATTTCAGAACTGTCTAGTGGGAAAATTTCACAAAGTATTTCATCTTGATGAGCTTGGGTATCTTGCATTTCATCAATAAAAACTAAAGGGAATCGATTTTGTACGCTACTACTTATTCTCTTATTTTGTATCAGTAACTGTCTCGCGAATACGAACATATCACGATATTGATATTTCCCACCTTTCTCTATTGATTCTTTTAGGGACTTAAGCATTGGAAAAACTTTCTTTGTTGTATCGTTCTTATAAGTATTTAGACTTCCAAACGCCCCGTAAAAGGCGATATCCTGCTCTGAGTTCAACCAAAATAAACTACCAAGAAATTTCATGATTTGATCGTAAATATCTTTATTTATTGGCCAGGGTTTTCCTTTACCTCCACATTTCCTAAATAAGCTTAAATATAAAGATTGTAATTTTTCTCCTGAGTAGAGTACTTCTTTATAACCATCATCTCCCTCGAGAAACTGAACGTTTTTACCAGATTGTCTAATAATTGGAAGGGCAAGAAACTTATTTACAAACTCTTGAATAGTTCCAATAAAGTGTGGATATGAAAGTAACCGTTGGGCTTCAATTATTTTTGATTTTTTTAAACGTTCAATAATTTCATTCTTAGCTACATTCGTATGCGAAAGAACACATATCCCTTGGCCTGATAACGGCCATTTATTTGCCAAGAGAATTAGTTTTGCTGCAATAAGTGTTGTTTTTCCGCTTCCAGGACAGGCTTGAACGTCGATAGAGCGCATTGATCTAAGAATAGAAATTCGTTCTTCATCATCAAAGCTTAAGTTTTCGCTGTGAGCAAGCGCACTTATGTTTTCAATTGAAATTATGTTAGAAAGGAGATTGCTCATTACTATGCTCTCCTGTTGACACTTCATCATCTTTTTGTTTCGTTGTAACATGCTTAATTGACTCAACGATGTATTTTGGGAGCTTTGCTTCTAATTCACTGGCATATTGAATTGCTGCCTTTCTTTTTGCTTCGACTATATGATGATTATTGTTTGTATTGCCTTCTCCAAGTTCTTCTATACATATTTTTTCTCTATCAGTCAATTGTGCTTTAAGTAGATCTGCCATATCGTAAGCAAAATCCGTCTTGGATACTTGACTCTGAATATACGTAGCTTTTTCTTCTGATGTGCCTTCTATTTCATCAATACCTAGAATTGAACAACATTCAGAAAACAATCCATGTTTAGCTAGACAATATTCGAATGTCCAATCGTCTGAAATTTTAACCGTAACATTTTGTCTATTTAGTCCATCAATATGTTGTTCTTTTAATTTTTCTAAATCTTCACAATTTCTTAGCCAGTAGCTTTTGTTTCGGTTGTTTGGTTTTTTAAAACCATGAAGGTTGCCTTCTATTTCTTCTGCGCAGTCTGGCCACAAGTCAAGGTCTCTTAATACACATACTTTAGTGGGGTTCCATTCATTTTTGTTACTAATATTATCTTTATCCTTTCTCAGAAATAGTCTAGCAAATCGTTTCCAAGATCCACTATTGTCATATTTAACAATAGAAACACCATAGTTCTCTAAGGGACGACCTAATAATCGTGCAATCTCTGGTAGCAAAATATTTTCCCCGTCACCCTCAACAAAAAGAATACTCTTGGCAAAAAAGACATTAGCTTTAGTTGCATCCAAGAACTTACGTAGATATTTATAGTCATCTGTACCTAGCTCCGTCTCTCCTTCTCTTAAAGGAAATGCTCCGCCTTTGTTAAGCATAATGATTTCTGATGGATCAGCTTTTGAAGATATATTAGTGCTGTGTGTACTGAGAATACATTGGACAGACGATGAATTAACTTTAGCATCAATAAATTTTAATAATTTCATTTGAAGCTGAGGATGTAAGTGTGCTTCTGGTTCCTCAATTAGAAGTAAGGGAAATTCGTTTTCTGCTTCTTGTTCTAATAGTAATAATTCAGCACCTATAAAAAGCAAATTATGGTAACCGAGACCATGCATTTTCCGGTCTTTTGTAAGTGCAAGACTTAGACCTTCTAATACTGCACGGAGATGGCGTCGCTTTTCATTGTCAGGTAAATCAACCAAACCTTCATTCCGAACACCTGCAACATCAATGAATGCACCTAGATTTTCTTTGTCTTGTTCAAAGATAAGTTCATGTAGATAATTGCTTTGAATATTTTCCGCTGCATTTTTTAATGCGGTGTCATCAGCTAGAAGGCTATCATTGGCTTCAGCAATAATTGAAAGAATATCACTCATTCCAGCTTTTACTTCTTTAGATGAGCTCAGTATTTGAGACAAGCGAGAAGCTCTACCTGATGAAAGTTCGGACTCTGCATCTCTTAAGGGTTTGAGGTATGTTGCAGCAAGAAAATCTCGGATTTCAGCTTCAATTGATAAGCCATTGCCATCTACTCCTGATTTTAACTCAGTTTTTATATAAGGATACCCTCTACGTTCTGTACCCGTATTCTGAGCATTAAGTTGGAGGTGTAAAACTGACCGACGTTTAGTGTCGCCATCTTCATCATGGTATTCTTCATGAGAGAGATGCTCAACAAAGCGATAAGCATGAGTGTCAACATCAGAAAATGTGAGCTGGATACTTAAGTCATTAGATTCAGCAAAGAAATCTTCTTCTTTAATAAAGGATCTATCATTAGTATTTGTTCCAAGCACATATCGGATAGCATCTATAAGTGCTGTTTTGCCAGAATCATTTTCGCCAACTAAAATATTGAGCCCTTTATTTAGTGTGAGATCTAACTTTTCAAACAATCTGAAATTTATAATTTTGATTCTTGATATATGCATTTTTCTCTATATTCGTATTGAAAAACTACAGCCATAAAAAAATATTAATTCAAAATACTATACTTGTACAGAGTTGTTATAAATAATAATATAATGGTGCTTTAAGCTATTCACATGATTGTTTATTAATATTTAACTTCGTTATATCACAACACTACTTGTATTAGTCACAGACATTTTTAATATTGCTGTAATAAAATCCAGCTTTCCCACTATGGCCAGTTTTTTGTATTGTAATCTGGCCCTATAGTAAATTTGGACTCTTTACCCTTTCTTGCTTTGCCACTATCTGGGAACATTTCAACCATACGACTTGTTGATGCTTCTAACCAATCCGTACAATTTTTTACCGAAAATATAATGTAATCAAAATCAGTTTTGTTAATTACGCCAGTACCTCTACCATTTGATTTGCTTCGATAAAATGAAATTGGAAGTATATGCGTATAATTAGAAACAAGATCGTAAAATGCATTAAAAAGACCAACTTCTTCACCCAGTTTTTTAAGTAAGTCATCTCGCGACGGAATCATCATTGCCCTTCCAGAAAGCAAATGCTTCTGTGTTTTCTTTGGTAAATTTTGAAAATAATCAGTACCCATAAGCTTTTTTTTAATTACATTTAGTTGGCTTCGAAACAGCTCTTCATCTTTTTTATTATCTATGTTTTGATGAAGTCTAATCCGTCTTGCACAATCGTTAAGATGCATAATATTAACTTTTACATGCCATTCTTGCTCGCTTTTAGGCTTCTCGGATATGTATTTAAATAAAAGAAACCCTTCCATTAATGCTCTTACGTGTGAAGCAATGTTACTGAAGTCCCAGCATTCATATTCTCTTTTAGCCCATCGAGATTTAGGTAAAGAAGATATCATAGCTTGGGAGTGGATACAAATTCGTGTAAAAATACCTGTTGAATAGCCTTTATAGTGAATCACATACCTGTCTCCTATTATATTGCTGACAGCACAAGCTTCACATACTGCTTCATCAAAAGTATCTAAAGCAGAGAGATAGTCATCCATTGAATAAGAGCCTTGGTTTGATTCTTTCAATTTATATACCGTGTTTTGCTATGCAGTTCATATTCATAGACTGTTGAAAAAGAAGGTATGGCTTTTAATATTATACCAACTCAATTTTCGCAATAGTGTAGCAGCCAAGGTTTTGTGGATATATTTTATGCCACCTGTTTCAATTGCAATAATTCTTCATCAGCTCTATTAAGCTAATGGATATGTTAAAAAAGCATTTGATTAACAAAAGAATCAAGTAATAGAGAATCATATCGATGTTTGTTTTTAAATATCAGTGGATTGTTGTTTTGGCTTTAACATTTTCTTCTTGTATTTAAATCTATTCATGATTTTGCTCATTGATTAGTAAGTTTGAATTGAGTATATTGATTGGTCAGAAAAGGGATGTACAAAATGAATCAAATAGAAATTAAGCAATTAGAAAAAGAACTTTGGGAATCGGCCGATGACCTACGTGCCAATTCTAAGCTCACAGCAGCAGAATATAAAGATCCTTTATTGGGTTTGGTGTTGTTGCGTTTTGCGCAGAATCGTTATGAAGATGCCAAAGTGCAAGTTGAAAAACACCTGCCAGTAAACCCAAGAACAGGTCAAAAACGAGAACCGACCAAAGATGATTACACTGCGGCGGGAGCAATTTTACTGCCTGAAAAAGCCAAGTATGATTATCTGGCTAATTTACCTGAAAGTGTAGATATCGCAGAAGCTATCAATAATGCGATGAAGCTGGTGGAAGCTGAATACCCTGATTTAGCCGGTATCTTACCGAAGAATTACCAAGAGTTCGGCGATAAATTATTGCGTGATTTGGTGCGGGTATTTAATAAAGACGCTGTACGTCATGCCAAGGGTGATGTGTTTGGTCGTATTTATGAATTCTTCTTGATGAAGTTCTCTATGCAAGGTGCGGGCGCACAAGAAGGCGGGGAATTCTTTACGCCACCTTCATTGGTTAACTTGATTGTGAACTTTATTCAGCCTAACCACGGCATCATCCATGATCCGGCCTGTGGCTCAGGTGGTATGTTTGTGCAAACCGCCCATTTTATCGAAGACCACAACCGCGCAGCCGGCAAGCGACGCAGTGTTAATGAAGCCATCACCGTTTATGGCACTGAATTGAAAAGTAACAACGCCCGTTTAGCTAAGATGAACTTAGCTATTCACGGTATCGAAGGCAGAATCATCGAAAGTAACAGCTTCTACACCAATCCCCATGACCTAACAGGTAAATGTGACTTTGTGATGGCTAATCCTCCATTTAATGTCGATAAGATTGATGCCAAGAATAAATTCCTCGCTGAGGATGACCGCTTACCTTTTGGTGCGCCCTTAACGGGAAAAGGTACAGTGAGTAATGGTAACTACCTGTGGATACAGTATTTCTACAGTTATTTGAACGAAACCGGTCGTGCTGGCTTTGTGATGGCTTCATCGGCCACCGATGCCGGCAATGCAGAAAAGAAAATCAGACAACAACTGATAGAAAGCGGAGCTGTCGAATGTATCGTCTCCATCAGTAATAATTTCTTCTACACACGTTCATTACCCTGTCATGTGTGGTTCTTTAACAAAGGTAAAAGCGAAAAGAACAAAGATAAAATCCTGATGATCGATGCCCGTAACACCTTCCGCAAAGTGTCTTCTACCATCAATGATTTCTCAGAAGAACAACTGGAAGGCTTAACCGCCCTGATCAATGCCTTTCGTGGTGATGAGCTTGGTGTAAGTGCTGATAACAGTTGGTTTAATGAACACTTTCCCGAAGGCGAATACCAAGACGTCGAAGGCCTGTGTAAGGTAGTTGATAAAACAGAAATCATCGAACAAGACTACAGCCTCACCCCCGGACGTTATGTCGGTGTCAAGATTGATATTGATATGGATTTTGACTACCAAGGCCGTATAAAAGAGATTCATCAAGAGCTGGAAGAACTGAATGATGAAGCCAACACCCTGATGCAACAAATACAGTCAGTGAAGTTATGACAAAAGAATGGAAGAATGTCATTTTAGAAGATTTAGGTTTTGTAGGTAGAGGAAAATCTAGACACAGGCCAAGAAATGCAGAGTTCCTATATGGCCATGAGTTTCCTTTTGTGCAGACAGCAGACGTTAAGGCCGCAAACTTTAGAATAAATGAGTTTACACAAATGTATTCAAGCGAAGGGTTAAAGCAAAGTAAGCTTTGGCCCGTCAATACTTTATGTGTAACTATTGCAGCAAATATAGCTGATGCTGCTTTATTAGGCATAGAGGCTTGTTTTCCGGATAGTGTAATTGGCTTCATTGCTGACGATGAAAAGTCTGATGTTCGATTTGTTAAGTATCTATTTGATTTATTGCAGGCACGTATTAAAAAAATATCACAAGGTGCGGCGCAAGATAACTTAAGTTTAGAGAAATTGAGAACAATTAAGTTTTTAGTTCCACCACTTCCCACCCAACGTAAAATAGCCGCCATCCTGTCGGCCTATGATGATTTAATTGAAAACAACCTCAAGCGCATCAAGCTGCTCGAAGAGCAAGCCCAACTGACTTATGAGGAATGGTTTGTCCGCCTTAGATTCCCAGGCCACGAAACCACCCCAATTAATACGGAAACAGGATTGCCTGAGGGTTGGGAGAAGGTGAAGTTAGGCGAAGTTATTGAAATATCATCAAGTAAACGTATTTTTCTATCTGACTATGTTGAAACGGGAATACCATTTTATAGAGGGAAAGAAATAATTCTTAAGAGTAAAAATGCATCATTAACAGATAGACTTTATATATCCCCAGAAAAATTCAATAAAATAAAATCCAGATTTGGAGCACCACAAAAAGGTGATTTACTAATCACTGCAGTTGGAACATTAGGATATCCATATTTAGTAACGGATACTGATGGGGATTTTTATTTTAAAGATGGGAACTTGATATGGTTCAAGGGCAATAAATCTATAAGCTCTATTTATTTAATCTCATGCTTAAAGAATTCACAGTTTAAAAAACATTTATACAATATTGCCATTGGCTCTAGTCAAAAAGCATTGACCATAAAAAGTTTAAAAGGGTTACAGATACTTAAGCCAAATGAAAAAACATCCAAAAGCTATGATAACTTAGTTGAACCGATATTAGATTCAGTTGAATGCTTACAAAATCAAAATCAGCTTTTAAAAGAAGCCAGAGATATCCTATTACCACGCTTAATGACCGGCATGATTGATGTGGACAAGCTGGATGTTCCGATTAAGCAAAATGAGAATGCGTTATGAATTTTTGGCATATGCAGATGCATCCTTCTCACCGGCCAGACTTTCAAGAAAGCACAGTACTTAAGATACTTAAAACCAAAAACATCATTGGTTTTACCGAAACTAAAGACGATTCACAAGTGCTTAAATGGTTTACTAAAGAGATGGCAGTTGGTGATGTTGTTGCTGTTAAAAAAGGTAAACAGCCAATCGCTTTGGTTATGGTGAGCGGCAAACCCTATAGAACAAACCAAGTTGATGAAGATTTTGACTGGTTTGAGCACAGAAGAGTGGTTGAAATACTGGATATTTATAAACCAGAATATAATTTCTCAATCCCACATACCAGAAGTACCTTGTCAAAGTGCGTTGACCTCAGTGCGCCAACTTCTAAGGTCATCATAGATTGGTATAAACAGATTAAAAGTAATCAAACAATGAAAAATATAACACCTGAGCTTATTCAAAAAACTGTTGATGATTTGCAATCCAAACACTCGGATTTAATTAATGACCCTGATTTTTATTTTCAGTACGGTCGAGATGAGTTAATTAATTGGCAAGATTATGATTTGTCTGAGGTTGATACAGAGGAACTTATTGAACTCACCGAAAATTATCAACAGTTATTAAAAAAAGTAAAAACAAATCAAGACATAAACGATATTCTCACACAAGCTAACAAAGTTATTGCGTATTGTGATTCTCATGCAAAAGATAAACGCATTCATAACAAATATGACGATTGTAGGGTATTGGCTAAAGCATTTGTCAGGCAAAACAATTGGGTTGAGAACTTAGTAAAGTATAAGCTTGATGGATACACATTAAGCAGTGATTCTGTTCAAAATGCCATAAATTATTTATTAAAGCCGATTGAAAATGTCTCGATTCTTAGTGAAGATCATCGAAAATTAATCAGCAAAAAACTGTTAGGTTCTGGCTATCAAGCAAATAGCTTTGTTCGACAACTTAAAGATTTTTATAAGCCATATATAAACTTTAAATTCAAGAACGAAGAAAATCGCACTCAATTTTTAGCTGTTTTATCCTATGAATTAAGGTTATTTTGGGATGTAAGCGAAACCAAGAAAACCTCTAACGAAAAAACTGATGTCATGGCTGAAAATATACAACAAGCACCTCTCAACCAAATTCTTTTCGGACCGCCTGGAACTGGAAAGACTTATAATTTACAACATTATTATTTTCCGAAATATACATCTACAGAAGACTCAATCACAGTTGATCAGCATTTAACACAGTTAGTACAGGGACTTTCATGGTGGCAAGTTTTAGGCATAGCTTTGATTGAGAAGAACAACTGTAAAGTTAAAGAATTAGTTGAAAATAGATGGGTTCAAAAGAAAGCAGAGCTGTCAGAAAGTAAAAACGTTACAGCAACGATTTGGGGCACTTTACAAATGCATACTTTCAATGAAAGCAAGACAGTAAATTATACAAAAAGACAACCTCCTTTGATTTTTGATAAAAATGAAGATAAAAGTTGGAGAGTTTTTGAGGACGAGGTAAAAGAAATTGTACCAGAACTATTTGAGCATCTTGAGTCGGTCGAAAACTTTAAGCCTAGTTCTACTAAAACAATAAAACATTATAAATTCATTACATTTCATCAATCCTATGCATACGAAGATTTTGTCGAAGGCATTAAACCTATAATGAATGATGAATATGATGATCAGTCTGAGTTAAAGTATGAGGTCAAATCTGGAGTTTTTAAAACGATTTGTAAAATGGCTGAAAGCGATCCTAAAAATGACTATTGTTTATTTATAGATGAAATTAATCGGGGAAATGTGTCACAAATATTTGGAGAACTAATTACGCTTATAGAAGATGATAAAAGAAAAGGAGCAGAAAATGAAATCTCAGTAGTATTGCCATACTCAAGAAAATTGTTTTCAGTCCCAAAAAACCTCCACATTATTGGCACCATGAATACCGCTGACCGCAGCGTGGAAGCACTGGATTCAGCATTGAGGCGAAGGTTCAGTTTTAAGGAAATGCAGCCCAAGCCAGATTTAATTGCCAGTGAGGGTAAAATAAATGGCCAGATTGAAACAAAAGAAAAACCCATTGATATGGTTAAGCTGCTTAAGGTCATCAATAAGCGTATAGAAGTTCTGTTAGATAAAGACCATTTGATTGGTCACAGTTACTTTATCAAGGTTGAAAACTTAGCTGATTTAAAAAGGACTTTTAGTGATGAGATCATTCCATTGCTTCAAGAGTATTTTTTTGGCGATTACGGCAAAATATCTATGGTCTTAGGTGAAGGCTTTTGTGTGGGTGAAAAGGTTGGCAGTCACACAAGCTTATTTGCTGAGACCAATAATGATTATGACGAACCTGATTATACAGATAAATTAATTTATAGATTTCCGCCCTTTGAGAGTGATGCTGATTTTGTCGATGCGATTAATAAATTGTTAAAGAACGTAGGTGATGAAGCTTAACAAAACCATCTCTGTTTATGAACACCAACGTCTGAAGCTGGGGTTCTATGGTGAGGGTGATGAAAGGTTTGAGTTTAAGCCACGGCATTTAGCGGCTTTGGAACAGCATTATGGCAATGGTGAGCTTAATTACTACAAGCTGATTAATAAAGGGGTGCAGTTTAATCAGTATGTGGGTGTACTGAAAGTGGGTGATTTGACTATTGAGGTACTGCCTAAAGCTGATAAGTGCACCGTTAAAGATACCAATGTAAATCATTGGCGTTCATTGTTAATCGGTATGTTAAAAGCAGTCGGTGTATTCAATGTGCAGGCTCCCAGTTCAGCTTCCCTTAATACCAAGACCAATTTTGTGTTGGACTTGTATTTTGAGCTGTTTATCAAGGAAGCGGAATATCTGGTCAACTTGGGCTTGGTGAAAAAGTATTCAAAAACCGAAGGCCAGTCGTTGGCGCTTAAAGGCGCTTTGCAGTTTGGTCAGCACATCAGTAAAAATCTGGTTCATAAAGAACGGTTTTATGTGCGTTACAGTGAATACTCTTTCCAACAACCGCTGAATCAAATTTTATTTAAAACCTTAAAACTACTTAAACGCATTAATAGCAACTCAGGCTTAAATAGCCGTATAGGGTCTTTGTTGCTTCACTTTCCTGAGTTGTCAGACATCAAAGTGACTGAAGCAAGTTTCGAGAAAATAAATTACAACCGCAAAACCACTGTTTATAAAAATGCCATAGAAATTAGCCGATTGTTGTTATTGAATTATCACCCTGATGTCAGTGCGGGTAAAAACGATGTACTGGCTATTATGTTCGACATGAATGCGCTGTGGGAGCGTTTTGTTTATGTCAGTCTGAGAAAAAACAGGGATGCCTATCAAAACATAACAGCACAGGCTCACAAACATTTCTGGCGTCCTGAAAATGGAAATCGGTCAAGCATCCGCCCTGATATTGTTATAGAAAACAAATTTAATGTGGGCAGTGAAAAGCCTCAAACAATCGTGTTTGATACCAAATGGAAGAATATAAAATCCGCAAATCCATCACCGGATGATTTAAGGCAAATGTATGTGTATCATGAATATTTCGATGCAGACAAAGTGGCATTGATTTATCCTGGGGATAAAAGTGATGCCATTTCAGGGAGTTATGTTGATAAAAGAAGTGGTGAAAACTCTGGTAAAATCTGTAGTGTGATAAGTATTAAGCCGTCAGATGACATCACAAACTGGCAAGTTAGGATTGAAACACAATTAAATAATTGGATTAAAAGTTAGATGAGCTACGATTACTCAGAAGATGGATTGATAGAACAAGCGACACAGGATGTACTTGAAGATTTGGGTTGGACGGTGGTTACTGCTTGGCATAAAGAGTCATTTGGCGAAGATGGTCTGCTGGGACGTGATAACAAGTCAGAGGTTATTCTAACGCGGTACTTGTTAGCGGCATTAACAAAACTGAATCCAGGATTGCCAGTTTTGGCTTATGAACAAGCCATCGAATTAATCACACAAAGAATCGCAGATAAAACCCTAGGGCAAATTAATAAAGAAAAATATACACTGCTTAAAAAAGGTGTACCTGTCAGTTACACCAATGACAAAGGTGAGTTGGTTAAAAAGAAACTCAAAGTTTTTAACTTCAATGATTATGCTGACAATCATTTCTTGGCGGTCAGGCAATTAGAAGTGGTCGGTGACTTGTATAATCGTAGACCGGACGTGATTGGTTTTGTGAACGGTATTCCTTTGGTTTTCATGGAATTGAAAGCCCACTGTAATGATTTGCGCAAAGCATATTCTGACAACCTGAAAGATTATAAAGATGTTATCCCGCATTTGTTTTATAGCAATGCATTCATCATTCTCAGTAATGGTGTGGATGCCCGAGTTGGCACAATAACCAGCCCATATAAGTTTTTTCTGGAGTGGAAGCGGATTGAGGAAGATGAGGAAGGTGTTGTCAGTTTAGATACGATGCTTAAAGGTACATGTGCACCACATCGACTGATGGATATCTTTGAAAACTTTTTATTATTCGATGAGTCACATGGTGACGTGGTCAAAATTATGGCCAAAAACCATCAATATATTGGTGTAAATAAAGTTTTAGATAATGTCAGGAACATCGATGACCTTAAAGGTAAATTAGGTGTTTTTTGGCATACGCAAGGCAGCGGCAAATCCTATTCAATCGTTTTTATGTGTGAGAAGATTCATCGTAAACTCGGTGGCGCTTATACTTTTTTGGTGGTGGTTGATCGGACTGAGTTAGAGAATCAAATATATGACACATTTTCGGGTGTAGGTGTCGTCAATGATAAACATATTATAGCCGGTAAAAAGAAAGGTATTACAGGCAGAGAACATCTCAGAGAGTTGCTGGCTGAAAATCATCGCTATGTGTTTTCTCTGATACATAAGTTTTCTATTGATCCTAAACTTGAATCTGAATATCCGCTGATTACTGAGCGAAAGAATATCATTGTGATATCTGATGAAGCACACCGGACACAGGGTGGTACCTATGCGAGTAATATGCGATTTCATGCTTTGCCCAATGCATCATTCCTGGGCTTTACCGGTACGCCAATTATCAAAGGTGAAGAAGAATTAACTAAGAATATATTTGGTGAATATGTTTCCGTTTATGACTTTAAGCGGGCGATTGAAGACGAAGCCACATTACCGCTACGGTATATCAACAAAGGGGAAAAACTGCGTATTGAAAATCCTCAGTTAGATGAACAAATGGCTGAGGCTTTAGAAAATGAAAACATGGATGATGACCAAAAGAAAAAACTGGCTTATCTGTTCCAAAAGAATTATCCAATATTAACATCTGAACAAAGATTAGATGCCATAGCTAAAGACTTGGTTTGGCATTTTAATGATCGTGGTTATCAGGGTAAAGCGATGTTTGTCGCTTTGGATAAACCCACAGCTGTACGGATGTATCAGTTGGTTATGCGTTACTGGCCAATTTACTTAAAAGAATTACAAACCAGAATCAAACAAGCTGACGATCAACAGGAAGCACAAGAGTTAAGTCGCAAGTATGACAGAGTGGCTGAAACTGAGGTTTGCGTGGTAGTCAGTAGTGAACAAAACGAAGTCGATAAGTTTCGTAAGTTGGGTTTGGACATTGAGCCTCATCGCAGAAAAATAGTTGAGCGCAATTTAGAGAAAGAGTTTAAAGATGAGGACAACCCATTTCGACTGGCCATTGTATGTGCCATGTGGATTACTGGTTTTGACGCCCCTTGCGTCTCTACAGTGTATTTAGACAAGCCGATCAAGGGTCACACCTTGATGCAGACCATTGCTCGCGCTAACAGGGTTTATGATGATGAGAAAGAAAATGGGCTAATTGTTGATTATGGCAATGTGTACCAACAATTGGAAAAAGCTTATTCAATTTATGGTGAAGGGACTAAAGGATCAGGTCAGAAATCAGGCGATAAGCCAGTTGAAGAGTTGGTTGAGTTAGAGACTGAATTAAAAGAAGCCGTTATTGCAGTCAAAGAAAATCTGGAATCTGTAAATTTTAATTTATCTGATTTGGTTGGTGTTAAACCAATGGAGAAGCTGAGTAAATTAAGAGACGCTGCTGATTGCGTCTGCTTAAATGAAACCACCAGAACTACATTTGAAATGTTGGCCAGGAATGTATTTCGCAAGTACAAAGCTTTGTTTCCTGAACCGGAGTGTAAACCTTATACCAATGATTGTAATGCCATCGAAGCCATTTATAACTTGCTTAATCAGAATGTAAAAACTGCTGATGTCACTGAAGTAATGTTGGAGCTCCAATCAATTGTCAATGAAAGTGTCTCACTGGTTAACCAAACTGAAGAAAGTGATTCAGTCTATGTGGATTTAGGTTCCTTGAATTTTGAACGGTTGAAGGAAGCTTACGAAATTGCACCAAGAAAAAATAAGCTGACCTATGACTTACAGCAGGCTATTGAGCAAAAACTGGAAAAAATGTTGAAAGAAAACCCTTTGCGTTTGGAGTTTTATGATCGATACAAGAAAATCATAGACGAATACAACGAGGGTAAATCTGCTGATGCCACAAACAGGACCTTTGAGAATTTAATGAAGTTTCTTGAGGATTTGACCGAGGAAGATAAAAGAGCGGTTAAAGAAGGATTAGATGACAATGAAACATTGGCTATTTTTGATTTGCTTGTTGATGGTAAAAAATTAAGTGCCAAATCACTGAAAGAAGTTAAAAAGGTTGCCAAGGAAACCTTAGACAAATTGAAAGCTGAAAAATTGAAAATTGATCGTTGGAATGAAAGCAGACAAATAACTGCTCAAATTAAAAGTATGATTTACGATAATTTGTTGTGGCTACCCCAGGATGATTATTCAGATGAAGATGTAAGCATGCGATCTATAAATGTATATCAGCACGTACATGCTACTTATTCAGGCGCAGCAAATAATGGTGGGGTTGGTTTGCAGTGATCCCAATGCTTTACTCGATCCGAAAAGCCATTTATTTCTGATGAAATTGGAAATTGCACTTATTATCCAAATCTAAGAAGAAGATAAACTCAAAAAAATTACTAAAATGATTAAATATTGTGCTTTTGTGACTCAATACAAATTTCCTTTATTAAGCTAAATATTTTGATTACCAGGCAGTATCCATCTAATTATTTCAATCAATATTTCAAGTAAATTCAGACATTACCAGCAAGCCGTTATTCAAAATCTTAGCTTTCAAGTTACTCCATAGAATGGTGATACACATCAAATGACTTTAAGTTGTTTTATTTGATGTTTTATTAATTAACTATGAGGTAATTATGAAAAAAGATTGTACTTTTCTCACAACGGATGAATTGGCAGAGCGTATTAAGTACGATGCCAAAACCATTAGAAATTCTTTAAAAGATGCGGTTCTGATTGAAGGTGTACATTACATCAGGCCTTTTGGGGGGCGTAAAATTTTGTATGTCTGGGAACGTATCCAGACGGATATGTTTAAACACTCACAGGCTACGACAGCCATTCCTATGGCGAATGGAGGGGTGATCAATGGGTCATATTAGAATAAGAAAAGAGACCGGTAAGCTATATTTTGATTTCACGTATCAAAATTTGCGTTGCCGCGAACAAACCAGTCTCTCAGATACATCTGCTAACCGAAAAAAGCTAGAACAGATGCTAGAACGCATTGAAGCTGAAATAACGCTTGGTGTTTTTGATTATGCCAGTTACTTTCCAAACAGTAAAAGATTGGAAAAGGTTAAGGCTGTAAAAATCAGTAAGTCAAAGTATATCAAAGGAATCCCCACTTGTGGTGAATTCATTGATACTTGGTATGGAGAGTTACGCTCCACCTGGCGCTTCTCCTACCGAGTGACTGTTAAGAGCATTATACGGACTTATTTAAAACCCAAATGGAATGACGAACTTTTGGACGAAATAACCAAAGCGGACTTAATGCAATACAGGGCTGAGCTTTGTAAAGTCAAGAGACCTGACGGCGAAGTGATTTCAAATCGTCACATCAATCGAATTATGACTATGCTTAAAGCCATTTTAGAAGAGGCTTCAGATCGATTTGATTTTGTCTCACCTTACCGTGGTATTAAGCCTTTAAAAGCTAAAAAGCCACAGATTGAGCCATTTAGTTTAGATGAGGTTTATATGATCATAAACAATGTACGTAATGATTACAAAAATTACTACACTGTGCGTTTTTTTACAGGAATGCGTACCGGTGAAATTGATGGTCTTCAGTGGCAATATATTGACTTTGAAAGGCGGCAAATTCTCATTCGTGAAACTTTTGTCGAGAATCGAATCGAGTACACAAAAACAGATGCAGGCCAACGTGAAATCATGATGTCAGAGCCTGTTTATCAGGCACTTTTAAAGCAAAGAGAGGTAACAGGTAATGGTATATTTGTATTTTGTAATAGTATCGGCACACCGCTTAATTATCAGAACATAACTAAACGGGTGTGGTATCCAATATTAAAATATTTAGGGCTAAAGAAAAGAAGACCTTATCAAAGTCGCCATACGGCAGCCACCTTGTGGCTTGCCAGTGGTGAAAACCCAGAATGGATTGCCAGACAGATGGGACACTCTAATACCCAAATGCTATTTCAAGTATATTCGAGATATGTACCCAATTTAACTAGACAAGATGGTAGTGCTTTTGAACGCTTGCTTGAGAAAAAAAAGGACAGTTAATATTACTTTTTATGAATTTAAAGCCACTTGCTAAAGTGGCTTTAAGTTTACGATTATGATCAGGTGTAAATAAAATAATTGTTATTTAGTGCAATGTAGCTGAAGATTTTAGTTTGAATTATTTAGGTTTTATTAATAACCTTTTTTAGGATATCGCTTCAGGTTTTCAAAAAAACCTTTGGATGTTCAAACGGCTTCCTTCCATCATGATATAATATTAATTAATATTTTTTAATGAATGTATCAATGACTGATTATGAAAAGCGTGATAAAGAAATAAAGGAAATATCAAATGGTTTAAAAAAACTACTTGATGGATTAGAGGATGATAAAGCCAATTCAGTTGACCAAGAAGAGACAGATGCTTTTATGGTTCTTGATTTAATATTAGCGGGTGATCGAGAAAAATTATCATCATTACCAATCAGTAAAATTGTTTCATTTGTACATGCATTGAGAAATACGGATGATCCTCACCATCAGTATATTGGTGATGGTGCCATTGATGAAGAAGAACTATTATCGGCTTTAACTTTTTTGTGTAAAGAAACTTCGCAAAGAGCACATGCTGCGCTTGATGAATCACACAAAAACATTAATGAAGCATTAAATAAAATCAATTCTAAAGAATAGCAAAATTCTCTGGTTTCAAAGTTTAAAATCAATCGGCTGGCATTCGCTTAAATCGATAACTTTCTTTTCATTGTGTAAGTCAAAGTTGCTTTGCATTAATAGCCAACTTTCCGGCGATCGACCAACTACTCTAGATAATCTTAAAGCCATATCCGGGTGCAATTTGATTTGACGATTAACCAAACTAGCAAAAGTTGATGGACTGACATCCAGATTACTTGCCAATTGATTAATGCCTAAATCAAATGGTTCAAGGTAGGTGCTTTTTATAAATTCACCTGGGTGAATTGGATTAAATTGACTTATGTTCATTGTTAATACTTCTAAAAATTGACGGTGGACTTATGACTCTTTTGAATTTATTGATACACCTTTTAATTTGTAGCTATTGAATACATCAAACATTGGCTTGGAATAAATTTTTAACTATCCAAGCTTTATACCAATAAAAATCAAAGCCTATTAAATTATACCGTCTATTACTCTCAATTGTTAATAACAAATCCCAGAAAATTCAATTAAGGAAAAAATCTTTGGAATTCACTTGGTGTCATATTTATTCAGTTATTTTCTAAAAAGCTTGGACTTTAAGTCTGTTCGCACAATGGAGGTCCTTAATATAAAAGAGTAATAATATGAATGATTTTAAAGTTAGTTGTTGGTCTGATTTAGATTTGGAAACTTCATTAAACCCAGCAGTTCTTTTGGATGTCGAATTAATCGCACCACAGTTTTTAGAAGAACTATCAGCTATAGTGGATTTACTTTATAAAAAGCTTAACCATTACAATGCGACGAATGAACCCGTTCATTTAAGTTATATAGAGCAGGAATATTTAGCATTATTTAGTCGTTACATGGTTTCAAAATATTACATGATGGATCTTTACTCAGAGCAAAGTGTTTTGAGTCACTCGATTGAAATCAAGACTGAGCTAAAAATAATTTCGATGCTTTACTACTTAAAGGTGCAAAAGGTTATTTAAGTTTTGAGTGTGTCGTTCTGAAATAGTTTGACACATACTAATATGTAAAAAAAGCCTGTGGAGTTAGCTTCTCAGGCTTTTTTTGTGCCTGTATTTTTTAAGGTTCTATTTAGGCTGTTTGGTTTTCAAAATTTGGTTACTTGATGTGAAGTTATCAGGTTGTCAGATTGATTTAGACGGTTAACTCTAAACAAGTTGATTTCAATAATTAATACTTAAATTAATTAGAATTATGGTAACATTATTTTAATTAAAACTTAATAAGTGAGCATTATGGCAAGAGGTGTTAATAAAGTCATATTAGTTGGGAATTTAGGTAATGACCCCGAAACGCGACAAACTTCTAATGAAAATACTATGACCAACATTTCAGTCGCAACGACAGAATCATGGAAAGACAAAGCAACAGGTGAGAATAAAGAGCGAACAGAGTGGCAGCGTGTTGTGTTTTTTGGTCGTTTAGCTGAGATTGCAGCTGAGTATTTAAAGAAGGGACGACAGGTTTATATAGAAGGATCAGTAAAAACACGTAAATGGCAAGACAAAAACGGACAAGATCAATACATAACGGAAATAATTGCCAATGAATTAGAAATGTTAGGTTCTAATGAGGGTGATAGTTTTCCGAAAGGTCAAAGAGATAAACCATCAGGATCTCAAGGTTCGGATAACGTATATCCAATCGGTGGAGATTTAGATTTAGACGAAATTCCGTTTTAGGATATACCTTAATGAATAAAATTCAGATGTTATATATAAGATGTTATTAGAATTATTGGGGCTTGCGGCATTATCTCTTTTGGGTAGAAATAAATCATCTGCACGAGTGGCAACGGAACCTATAATTGTAAAAGATACAAAAAAAACTGAATATAATAAGCCTGAAGAGCCAGAAGGTGTTGAAAAAAAATTTGAAAACTGTCAGATAGAGTTAAAAAAAAGTAGTATTTTAATTAAAGATGAAAGTTCAATTTCAGATGAGCTTTTTTACACCAGAATTTTTGATCTTCCAATAATCAAAAATTCTAATGATCATTCTATAATGATTATAAAGCATAACAAAGATACGTATTTCCTTAAGCTTAAAAATAATAAAATAACAGCTGATAATTTTAAACTGATCCAAAAAGAAGTTATTAATTGTATTTCTTCTATTATATATGAGTTTCATTCGATAACTATCAAGGAGTATTTACGGGACACAACAATAAAGAATCTCGGAACCAATCTTGAAATAATTGTTTCAAATTTTAAAAAATCTATAGATTCTTGGCGTACGAAATTCAATCAGGATGTTATCAATCAATTATTAGCTTGTGATGAGTTTTTGCCATTAGAGAATGGTAAAAAAATATTACGAAAACAGTTTGAATCAAATGCACTAATAGAAAGGGATGAGTTTTTCAATAATATTGAATCAAACCCTCTAACCAAACAACAAAGGCTAGCAGTAGTCCGAAATAATGATCTAAATTTAGTATTGGCAGCCGCTGGTACAGGTAAAACTTCTGTAATAGTAGCAAAAGTACTCGACTTAATTGATTCAAGACGTGCTAAAAGTAACGAAATATTAGTATTAGCATATAACAATTCCGCCTCAAAAGAACTTAAGAATAGGATGTTATCTCGAGGCTCATCAATAAATATATCAGAAATTAATTGTCCTAAAATATCTACTTTCCATGCATTAGGGAAAACAATTCTTAGAGAGTCAAAGTTACCAAGTAATCTTTCTGATTTTGGGAGTGATGAATCCAAATTACAAATGTGGGTAACTAAATGGCTAATAGATTATATTAAATCCAGTCCATCTTCTTTGAAAAATTTTATTGAATTATCTTACCATCCTGTAAACCCATTTGATTTTACAACTAAAGAAGAATACGACAGATATATTAGGGATAACGAATACAGAACATTGCAAGGAGAAAGGGTTGCGGGTTATCAAGAGTTACTCATTGCAAATTGGTTTTTTTTGAATGGGATTGACTATGAATATGAAGAGCCATACATAAGCAAACGTAGAATTGATGTTGGATATGACTATAGGCCAGACTTCCACTTTAAAAACACATCTATTTATTTAGAACATTTCGGAATCGATAGAAATAAAAATACTAGAAAAGATATCGATAAGAAAGATTATAACAGTTCCATTGAAAATAAACGAAGACTTCATCAAGAGTGCCAAACAACTCTATTAGAGACATATCATTATGACTGGTTAGAAAATAACCTTGAAAGTAGATTGTCTGAATTAGTTTTAGGGGTTGATTTAAAAATCCAACCAAAGTCTTCTACTGAAATTTTTGCTACATTGAAAAAAATGGGGGTTATCGACAAAAGCGCTAAATCATATATCAAAGCTATGAGAGCAATAAGGGTTGAGTCACTTGATAGTGAAAATATTTTGAAAAGATTAAATGATAACAATATTGTTAATGCTGATAAATACACTAAGCTATTAACTGAACTGCATAATTCTTACAAAAGTGAATTGAAAAATCAAAATAGAATTGATTTTGACGAAATGATAATAAAATCTACAGAAGCAATTATCAAAGGACTGTTCAAACCTAACTGGAGTCATATACTAGTTGATGAATTTCAAGATATCTCAATGGCCAGAATGGATCTTTTAAAAACTCTAATTACTTATGGGCCAACTCCACTTTTAACTGTTGTAGGAGACGATTGGCAATCGATATATAGGTTTTCTGGAGGAAAGCTAGAACTGACAACTAGAATTGGTAAAATTCTTGGAACTCACAGTGTGACTAAATTAGAAGAATCATTTCGTAATACCAGTAGTATCGCTAATAATGCTGGTACTTTCATAATGCAAAACCCCGAGCAATATAAAAAAAATGTAAAAACAATAGTAAAAGATAAAAAGTCACATGTTTACTTATTTGATAATAAGATTGAAGAAAAGAGTGATTTGGAAGGCTCCGTCACAAAAGTGATACAAGCTATCAGAAAAAAAGATTCTTCGGGGTCAATAGCCATTCTTGCTAGATATAGATATCTTTTAAATAATATCCAAAATACCATTAAGGTAAGTCAGTTAAATTCTAATATTAAATATTGGACATTCCACGGCTCAAAAGGGTTAGAGGCTGACTACTCTATACTGGTTGGTTTCTTTCAGGGGAAAACAGGCTTTCCTAATTTGAATAAGGAGGACATTGTTACTGAAGCACTTTTGCCAACTTTGGACAAATTTCCACATACAGAGGAACGAAGACTTTTATACGTGGCGATTACAAGAGCAAGAAAGGAGAGTTATCTTATTGCTGACCCTATGACACCATCTGTATTTATAGACGAGTTACTGACATCACAATACGATTTAAATATCGTATCTGAAGGTTTCAAAGAACGGTTTCGAAAAGTATATAAGTGCTCTTTATGTTCAGATGGATACTATAAATTGCGATCTGGAAAATATGGAGAGTATTATAGTTGTACATCTGGATCAATTTGTAAATCAAAACCAAGAAAATGTAATAAGTGTGGCGCTCCATCAATTGATACAGCTAATAAAAGTACTTGTAACAATGAGTCCTGTGGCAATGAAATAAATATTTGTGATAAATGTGGCAGACCTATGAGAATAAGAGAAGGAAAGTTTGGAAAATTTTTAGGATGTTCTGGTTATGATTTGTTAAATGATCAATGTAAAAACACAAAAAAATTGGAAAGATTAAAAAGTTCTGTAAGCGCCGAGTCAGACAAGATGATAGAATTTGGATTTGGATTTGGGCGCATTGGTAATCCCCCCAAAAAATAGCTGACGTTAAAAGTGGAATTTTCTTATAATGAAGTTTGAGGAGATTCACATGAAGACATCAAGATATTCAGACAGCCAAATACTGGCTATTATTAAACAAAACGAGTCAGGTGTACCTGTGCCAGAACTTTGTCGTGAACACGGCATGAGCTCTGCCACATTTTACAAATAGCGAGCAAAATATGGTGGTATGGATGCATCGCTGATGAAGCGAATGAAGGAACTTGAGGAAGAAAACCGTCGCTTAAAAAAGATGTATGCCGAAGAACGGTTAAAGTCTGAGATTATCCAAGAAGCACTCACAAAAAACTGGTAAGGCCGTCTGATAGGAAACAGATGGCCATCAAGACCATTGTTAATCATAATATCAGTATCAGTGCGGTTTGTATGATCTTTCGCATTAGTGAAACATGTTATCGCTATCAGGCAAAACTTAGTCATGAAAATGATGAAATCGCCAATTGGTTAATCAAATTGACTTCCAAAGAAACAGACTGGGGCTTTGGTCTGTGTTTTGATTATCTAAGGAATGTGATGAGTTTTAAATGGAATCATAAACGTGTATATAGAATTTACTGCGAACTGGCTTTAAATCTGCGTATAAAGCCTCGTAGACGCTTAAAACGCAATAAACCTGAGCCACTCAAGGAACCGATTCGTAAAGATCAGGTGTGGTCAATTGACTTCATGCATGATCAGTTAGTTGACCATCGCAAGTACCGGTTATTTAATGTGATTGATGATTTTAAACGTGAAGGATTAGCCATTGAAGCTGATTTTTCATTTCCTGTTACCACCAGTGCAAAAATGAGCCACTTCACCGGTTGAAAAGTGAACCAGTTGTATAACAATGGTGCTTTTGAAAGAGGCGCCATGATTTCAGCAGAAGAACTCATGAAAATTAAAGTATTAAAAGCACAAGGTTATTCACAAAGAAGGATAGCCAAAGAGCTCAACATTTCAAGAAACACCGTCAGGAAATATATCAACAGTAAAGACTGTGAACCCACCTATAAGCCAAGGGCTAAAGGTATTTCAAAGCTTGATCCATTTAAAGATTTCATCAATGAACGGATTGCCCATGCCAATCCAATTCGCCTATCTGGGACAGTCATTCATCGAGAGATCAAAGACATAGGTTACCAAGGTGGCATTACGTTGGTTCGGGATTATCTTCGCCAATTGCGTGACTGTGTTGAACCTGTGGAAGTGATTCGTTTTGAAACCGAACCGGGTAAACAAATGCAGGTTGACTGGGGACAGATGCGGGGCGGTAAAAAACCGATCCATGCCTTTGTATGTGTCTTAGGGTTTTGTCGTGCCTTATTTGTTGTTCTAACAGATAACATGCGCTATGAGACCTTAGAAGCCTGTCACCGTGCTGCTTTTGATTATTTCCAGGGTGTTCCGGAGCAAGTTTGGTATGACAACATGAAAACCGCTGTACTACAACGTGACGCTTATGGTGAAGGCAATCATCGCTTTAACAAAAGCTTTTATCAGTTCGCTAAAGAAATGAATTTTATTCCCAAGCTGTGCCAACCCTACCGGCCACAAACCAAGGGTAAAGTTGAAAGAATGGTTCGTTATGTGCGAGATAACTTTTTCAACCCTTTGGCAACCAAATTCAGTTCAGTGGGTCTGGTGCTTGATTGTGAGGC
>Ga0079224_100001239_pt1 | contig 28755 bp, 23 predicted proteins | sample Stecom2015_FD_80414 | JGI IMG/M metagenome (GOLD analysis project Ga0079224, IMG submission 80414) | Agricultural soil microbial communities from Utah to study Nitrogen management - Steer compost 2015 | ecosystem: Environmental > Terrestrial > Soil > Agricultural land | place: USA: Utah... | reverse complement strand
GTTAGTGGAGAGTAAGACCGCGGTATCTAAACAAGTATTTTTTAGTAAAAATTGCCAAAGATTGGAAGATTGTGGATGACGTACAGCGGAAAGTCATTGCACAGCTTAGAAAAGTTTGCACTGGAAATCAAGGTGATGAAGAAAGTACAAAAGGAAAGTGAAACAGAAAAAAAGCAAAGCCGCCTCCAGACAGAACGCACGTTAAATTTCTTTGACGAAAAACAATGCAATGGCATTGCACTACTTTTTTACTAACTTTGCAAAGTAGTATGAAAGTCTTTTCTTCCATAATGGCGCTCTATATGATGGTATTATTCATAATACCTTGTGCCGATATGTATGAAAAAGAGGTGTTTCATCAACACGAACATTCTACGGAAATAGCGCATGAAGATAGCCACGATCACCCGGAAACAACCGATATGTGTAGCCCGTTTTGTTTTTGCGGTTGTTGCGGAATAGTTTCTGGCGTAGTTCTTCAATGGAGTACCTTTAATATTGGCAAGATAATATCTTTTGATTTACCTAAGCCTAAAGTATATTATAAATACGTCTTTATTCCCCGCTACTTCGGGGAAATCTGGCAACCGCCTAAGATTAATGCATAATTTTTAATGTTTTAGTGATTACGGCTTGGTGTAAACTGCATTAAGTTGGAAGTTTTGGCTATAAGTCGTTTTGACCTAAACGGTAATCATTATGATTTTATCATTATCAATTCATCATTAATCATAACAAAAGTGTTAGATAATATTATAAAATTCTCCGTAAAGAATAAGTTCATTATAGGACTGATGACCTTGTTACTTATCATCTGGGGGGTATGGAGTGCCACCAAAATCCCGATTGATGCCCAGCCTGATATTACCAATAATCAGGTTCAGATTATTACGCTCTGTCCGACATTGGCAGGACAGGAAGTAGAGCAATTGGTTACTTTTCCCGTAGAGCAAAGTATCGTTAATCTTCCGAAAGTAGAGGAAATAAGAAGTATTTCGAGGTTTGGGCTTTCCGTTGTAACCGTTGTATTTCAAGACGATGTTGATATTTATTTTGCCCGGCAATTGGTCAATGAGAAACTGAAAGAGGCAGAGGAACAGATACCGGAGGGCGTCGGAACCCCAGAGCTATCCCCTGTCAGTACAGGTCTTGGCGAAGTGTACCAATATATTCTCCACCCCAAAAAAGGAAGCGAGGATAAGTATTCCGCAATGGATTTACGAACGATGCAGGACTGGATTGTTGCCCGCCAGCTTTATGGTACACCGGGCGTAGCGGAAGTCAATAGTTTTGGCGGTCTGCTCAAACAATACGAGGTATCCGTTGACCCTAACCGTATCAAGGCAATGGATGTGAGCATTTCCGATATTTTTACCGCACTTGAAACCAATAACCAGAATACCGGAGGAGCTTATATAGACAAAAAACCCAATGCGTACTTCATTCGGGGAATTGGGTTGGTAACAACGCTTGAGGATGTGGGGAACATTGTCGTAAAAAATACAGGTAGTATTCCGGTATATATTAAAGATGTCGCCGAAGTAAAATTCGGAAACGCTACACGATACGGTGCAATGACCTATAACGGTGAAGTTGATGCCGTTGGGGGAATTGTGATGATGCTCAAAGGCGATAACAGTGCAGCCGTTGTAAACCGTATCAAAGAGAAACTTCCTGTTATCCAGCAATCTTTACCCGAAGATGTTGTGATTGAGGCTTATCTGGACAGAACGGATTTGGTTGGACGGGCTATCAGTACCGTACAGAAAAACCTGATCGAGGGAGCATTGATCGTAATTTTTGTACTTATTCTTTTTCTCGGAAATATCAGGGCGGGTTTAATCGTAGCATCAGCGATACCGTTATCGATGTTGTTTGCATTGGCTATGATGCGGTTGTTCGGAGTAAGTGCCAATCTGATGAGTTTGGGAGCTATTGATTTTGGACTGATAGTAGATGGTTCCCTGATTGTGGTTGAGGCGACGATGCACCATTTGGGCTTACGGAAATCGACACAGAAACTTACCCAAAATGAAATGGACGACGAGGTCTTTGAATCGGCAAGAAAAATCCGTACAAGCGCAGCATTTGGCGAAATCATTATCCTCATTGTCTATATCCCTATCCTCACTTTGGTCGGAATAGAGGGAAAAATGTTTACTCCAATGGCACAGACGGTGGGTTTTGCCATTTTAGGAGCATTGATTTTGTCGTTTACCTACATTCCGATGATGAGTGCATTGTGTCTGTCTAAAAAACCGATTACCAAAAGGAATTTTTCAGACAAAATGATGGACTATCTTCAAGGTATCTATAAGCCCCTATTGGAAAAAGCCATACGCATAAAATATATAGTTATTGCTATTGCCGTTGGGCTTTTTGCCATAAGTATATTTCTTTTTTCACGGATGGGCGGAGAGTTTCTGCCAAAATTAGGAGAGGGCGATTTTGCTTTTCACTGTATCTTGCCACAGGGAACATCGCTTAGCCAAAGTCTGGAAACATCCATGCAGGCATCAAGGATTATTAAAGAATTTGACGAAGTAAAAATGGTCGTAGGCAAGACCGGTGCCGCCGAAGTACCGACAGATCCCATGCCCCCCGAAGCGACCGACCTGATGATTATTCTGAAACCGCGGGACGAATGGAAAACAGATAAATCGTATGATGAGCTTTCCAACGAGATGATGGAGAAGCTGGAAGTTATTCCGGGCGTATTCTTTGAAGCTAATCAGCCCATACAGATGCGGTTTAATGAGCTGATGACAGGTATCAGGCAAGATGTTGCCGTGAAAATATTCGGTGAGAACCTCGACAGCCTGTTGATTTATGCCAATAAGGCTAACAGTATCATCCAAACGGTGGAGGGTGCAACTGCGCCGCAGGTAGAACGGGTAGCAGGTCTTCCGCAAATCAATATCGAATACGACCGTACACGAATAGCTAACTATGGCTTGAATGTACAAGATATAAATGATATTGTCAGTACAGCATTTGCAGGTAAATCAGCAGGTGTGGTTTATGAAAACGAACGCAGGTTTGATCTGGTGGTACGTCTTGATGAAGCACACCGCAGTTCCATTGAGGACGTAAAGAACCTGTTTATTCCACTTCCAAACGGAGAACAAGTCCCGCTTTCGCAGGTTGCCACCATTGACTATAAATTAGGCCCTGCACAGATCAGCCGTGAAGACGGAAAGCGCAGGATATATGTCGGATTTAATGTGCAGGGACGGGATGTGGCAAGTGTTGTAGAAGAAATTCAGGATAAATTGGCTGAACAGATTAAGTTACCGACAGGATACTATTTTACTTATGGAGGCCAGTTTGAAAATCTTCAAAAAGCAACCGACAGATTGCTGATTGCAGTACCTATTGCATTACTGTTGATTTTTATCTTACTGTATTTCACATTCCATTCATTTAAGGAGGCCATTTTGGTTTATACGGCTATCCCGATGAGTGCCATTGGCGGTGTGTTTGCCCTTTTGTTGAGGGATATGCCGTTCAGTATATCGGCAGGTGTCGGGTTTATCGCCCTGTTCGGTGTCGCCGTTCTAAACGGAATTGTACTGATTGCCACATTCAACAGATTGGAAAAAGAGGGTTGGAACGAGATTATTCCAAGAATTATCGAGGGAGCAAAAACGAGGCTAAGACCTGTATTGATGACGGCATCGGTGGCAAGTTTAGGGTTCTTACCAATGGCGTTGAGTACGAGTGCAGGTGCGGAAGTACAGAAACCGTTGGCAACCGTAGTCATCGGAGGATTGATTTCGGCTACTGCATTGACGTTGTTTGTATTGCCCCTGCTATACCTTGTATTTATGAGAAATAATAGACCCCCTAAAAATAATAAAATGAAAGCTATAAATCCGGTAGTATTGGTATTGTTGTTCTTGGGTTTTTCTCAAATCAGTAATGCGCAAAGCTCAATAAATGTAGACAAAGCTATTGATATAGCTATGGAGAATAACCCTCAGCTCCGTTCCAAAAATCTTGATATTCAATCTGTCCAAAGCCTAAGCAAGACAGCGTTTGAATTGCCCAAGACCGATGTAAACTTTCAATATGGAAATAATGAGGGATTTGAATACAATGACGGCATCCAGATTTCGCAGACTATACCCTTTCCGACACTTTTTGGATCAAAGAAAGACCTTGTTAAAGAGCAGGTAAAAGGTCAGCAGTGGGCAAAGGCACTAACTGAAAACGAACTGAAACAACAGGTCAGGTCGTATTATTATCAGTTAGCATATCTTGAAAATAATGCCGCTGTTCTGAAACGTCTGGACAGTATTTATACAGACTTTATACGTGTCGCAGAATTGCGGTACAAAACTGGAGATATAGGCAGGTTGGATGTCAGTACGGCTGTTACCAAACAAGGGGAAATTAATTTGTTGTTCCAGCAAAACGAGACTCTTAGACAGAATGCGTATCAGAACCTTAAAAACCTCATGCAGATCAATGAAGAATTTGTCATTGAATCCAGATCAGATTATGAGCCGTTGCTCTTAACTTCTGTAATGGACAGTTCAGCTATTGAAAACCATCCAAGTATCCAGCTATTGTATCAGGAGGCAAAAATTGCCGAACAGAACAAAAAAGTAGAACGTGCAAATGGGCTGCCTGATTTTATGATCGGATATAACAACGTATCGTTGATAGGGATGCACAGTAAAAACGGTGTAGAACAATTTTACGGCAGAGGACAGCGGTTCAGTTTTTTTGATGTGGGTGTATCCATCCCGCTGACCTTTGGTGCAACAAAAGCAAGAATCCGCTCCCTTGATTATCAGAAACAATCGTTGGAACAGAATGCCCAATGGCAGGAGAAGCAGCTAAAAACGGAATTGACAAATGCCTTGAAACAATACGAACAATATGTGGCACAGTTTACCTATTTCAAGGAGCAGGCACTTCCGAACGCTGATGAAATTATTCAAGCAGCAAAGCTGGGGTACAGTACCGGAGAGATTTCCTATGTTGAATATCTTTTTGCTTTACAGACGACATCCGATATTCAGCTTAACTATTTAAAGAGCATACAGCAAATCAATGAATCTGTAACGCTTATCCATTCATTAATCAGTAAATAATACAATATATGAAACGTACCATAAATAAGATAGCTTTTGGTATTATTGCCTTTGTCACACTCCTTGCCTTTAACGCCTGTACGAACAGCCATAAAGAGGGCGACGGACATAATCACGGTACAGAGGCAGAAGCAGAACCAGCGACGGACGAACACGAAGAAGAAAATTCGGCCGTGCTTACCGATGAGCAGATGAAAGCTGTCGGCATTGAAATCGGCATGGTTGAACAGAAACAGTTATCGGCGACTTTGAAAGCAAATGGGGCATTAAGAGTTCCCAATAGCAATAAAGCGAACGCAACTTCAATGTTTGGTGGAATCATTAAATCCCTCAATGTAGAGATTGGAGATTACGTGAAGAAAGGTCAGGTCATTGCCACTATTTCTAACCCACAATTCATACAGTTGCAGGAGGAGTATCTAAGCATCAATAGCCGGATAGAATTTGCCGAACAGGAGCTTGCGAGACAAAGAGAGCTGAACGATGGAAATGTCGGAGCAAGAAAAAATCTGCAAAATGCAACTACCGAACTGAATACCCTGCGGACACGAAAGGCATCATTGAACCAGCAAATCCAAATGATGGGTATCAACCCGACATCCTTATCAAATGCGAGCCTTAAATCGTCATTGGTCGTTACAAGTCCTATAAGCGGAACAATCAGCGATGTTTTTGCCAAAATCGGAAGTTATGTCGATGTGTCATCGCCTATTGCCGAAATAATCGAGAATAGTGCCTTGCACCTGGATTTGCAGGTGTTTGAAAAAGACATTCCTTTAATCAAAATAGGTCAGAAAATAGATTTTGTCGTAACCAACAATCCTAATAAAACCTATTCTGCCGAAGTGTACAACATTGGTTCTTCTTTTATCGGAGGCAGTAAGACAATAGCAGTACACAGTAAGATTATCGGAGATAAAACAGGGCTTATTGATGGCATGAATATAACCGGAGTGGTAAGTTTAGATAATGTATTAAGTCCGGCTGTACCCAACGATGCGATTGTCAATGCCGATGGCAAATATTATATCTTTTTAGTCAAAGAGCAGGAAGAAGAACCTCACGACCATAAAGAGGGAGAAAGTCACGACCATAGCCACGATCACGGTTCGGAGCAAGGCACTCGTTTTGAAAGAATGGAAATAACTATAGGCGCTTCTCAATTAGGTTATACCGCTATAACGCCTGTTAGTGAAATTCCACATGGTACACATATCGTAGTAAAGGGAGCGTTTTTTGTGAATGCAAAAATGAACGATACCGGAGAACACGGTCACGCCCATTAAAAAAATTGTGTAGTAATGAAGAAGAATATTGAACAAAAGCTGTTGAAAAAAAATACCAGTCCAACCAGTATGCGGATTTTGGTGTACGACTTTTTGGAGCAACAGCAAGTAGCGATGTCCTTGTCCGAAATCGAAAGTCATTTTTACAAAGCCGACAGGGTTACGATTTACAGGACTTTGAAAACTTTTGAGGAAAAAGGCATTGTACACAGCATTCAGGGGCATACGACTACCAAGTATATTTTGTGCCACGATGGGTGCGATGAGAAAACCCATAAGGATTGGCACTTACACTTCTATTGCAAGATATGTAAACAGACGACTTGCAAAGAAGATTTTATAATGCCGCAGAATGGAAGCCAAGAATACCGAATTGACGAGATAAAAGTATTCGGAAAAGGTATTTGTGAGGATTGCCTAAAGGGGAGTTTGCAATAGTATTGCAAGCTCCCTTGCTTAATTTTAGGTTTAATGAGGCACTATATAAAAGAAGACATGAATATTGAAACATAGCATAAAAATGCAACAGTCATTAATTTATTACGCTAACCACATATTTGATTATTCCAGTTCAGATACGGTTAGAAGAAACGTTTCTAATAATAGAACATGCCAAAAAATATCAGGCATATAAACAGAAAACTAAAAGATTACTGTAATGGAACACAAACACAGATACGATGCACAGGGCAAACAGCTTTGTTGCATACCACAGGAAGAAAAAATTTACACGGATGCGGACGCTAAAAAACTATTGGAACAAAAGCATCCCAAAACAGCCCACAGCAACGACCACGATGATGAAGACGGACACGACCATTCGCATTCGGGCGATAGCGACAATATTTTCAAAATGTTTCTACCTGCCATTATCTCTCTTGTGCTATTGCTCGCAGGTATCGCAATGGATAATTGGTTTCCGCAAACATGGTTTACGGATTGGGTAAGGGTTGTTTGGTACGTGTTTGCCTATATTCCAGTCGGATTACCTGTACTCAAAGAGGCCGTAGAAAGCATAGGTAAAGGCGAAATCTTTTCGGAGTTCTTTCTTATGGGGATAGCCACTATCGGAGCATTTACAATTGCCGAATACCCGGAAGGTGTTGCAGTCATGTTGTTCTATGCCGTTGGAGAAGTGTTCCAGACATTAGCTGTTTCCAGAGCCAAAGCAAATATCAAATCATTGCTTGACCAAAGACCCGATGAAGTAACCGTTTTACGAGACAATGAACCACAGACCGTCAAAGCAGAGACAGTAGAAATTGGCGAAATCATACAACTGAAACCAGGAGAAAAATTAGGTCTGGACGGAGAACTGTTATCCGCAACATCGTCATTCAATACGGCAGCTCTAACAGGTGAAAGCAAACCCGATACAAAGAACAAAGGCGAAACGGTTCTGGCTGGAATGATAAACCTAAACACCGTATCACAGGTAAAGGTTACAACTGCATACACCGACAGTAAATTGAGCAAGATTTTGGAATTGGTACAAAACGCCACATCACAGAAAGCACCAACGGAGTTGTTTATCCGTAAGTTTGCCAAAATTTACACACCTATTGTAGTGTTTTTAGCCGTAGCCATTTGTTTAGTGCCCTACTTTTTCGTGAACGATTATCAGTTTACTGATTGGTTGTACAGGGCTTTGGTATTTCTGGTTATTTCCTGTCCATGTGCTTTGGTTATCTCTATTCCGTTAGGTTATTTCGGAGGAATTGGAGCAGCTTCAAGAAATGGAATATTGTTTAAAGGGAGCAACTTTTTAGATGCTCTTTCCAATATTCAAAACGTAGTTATGGATAAGACGGGAACGATGACAGAGGGTGTTTTTAACGTTCAGGAAGTTGTTTTTGATTCTGCATTTAATGAAACCGAAATCCTGCAAATGGTCAACGTATTGGAAAGTCATAGTACGCACCCGGTCGCAACGGCCATTCACGAATACGTTGGAAAGCCAAGTAATGAAGTTGAATTGCAAGATACAGAGGAAATTGCAGGACACGGATTGAAATCAACCATCGATGGTAAGGAATTATTGGTTGGCAATTTCAAACTGATGGATAAGTTCGGAATACAATATGATTTAGACCCGAACACTATCGTTTATACCACAATTGCGGTTGCTTATGATAATAAATTTGTAGGTTATATCACTATTGCCGACACGATTAAAGAAGACGCACAGGACACTATAAATCTACTGCACAAACTCAATGTCAAAGCTACAATGCTTAGTGGTGATAAAAGTACCGTTGTAAAGTATGTAGCAGAGCAGTTAGGTATAGACAATGCTTTTGGCGATTTGCTGCCGGAAGATAAAGTAAACAGGGTAAAAGAAATCAAAGCCAAAAATGAAACGGTTGCTTTTGTTGGGGATGGTGTAAATGATGCCCCTGTTGTGGCATTAAGCGATGTAGGTATTGCGATGGGCGGTTTAGGAAGCGATGCCACGATTGAAACGGCAGACGTAGTGATACAAGACGATAGGCCGAGCAAAATACCTATGGCCATCAACATTGGCAAACAGACAAAGAAAATCGTTTGGCAAAATATCACATTGGCATTTGTTGTAAAAGGAATTGTATTGGCTTTGGGCGCAGGAGGTCTGGCTACCATGTGGGAAGCCGTTTTTGCCGATGTAGGTGTGGCATTATTGGCAATATTAAATGCGGTAAGGATACAACGGATGAAATTTTAGAAATAGATAATCGTGTCCTATTAAAAATAAGTAGCAAAGCTAAGCTTTAAGATATATTATATAAGTTGAAACTAAAAAAATAAATGGAAGAAACAGTCGTTCACACCAACAAAACATTTTCAGGTGTTGATTATTCAGAAAAAAAATTAAGAAACAGGGAGTTCGTACAATGTGAATTTGTAAGTTGTGATTTCAACAAAAGTGATCTGAAAGAGAATGACTTTGAAGATTGTACATTTAAACAATGTAATTTTTCAATGGCCGACATCGACGGAACAGGATTTCGTAACGCTGTGTTCTTTGGCTGTAAAATGCTCGGCGTGGATTTCACAAGATGTAGTAAGTTCGCTTTCTCTCTTTCATTTACAGACTGCCCTTTAGATTACAGTAATTTTTTTGGAACAAAGCTAAAAAAAACAATATTTAAAAACTGTACTTTAAAAGATGTAGAATTTACGGAAGCTGACCTGACCGCTTCGGAATTTTTGGATTGTGATCTTACTTCTGCAAAATTTTCTAACACCAATCTTGAAAAAGCAGATTTTAGAACAGCTGTCAACTTCGCAATAGACCCTGACGGAAACAGAATGAGGAAAGCAAAATTTTCGTCACTAAATATCGCAGGCTTATTGTATAAATACAATCTTGATATTTATTACAGGAGTTAATTGTTCACTTCCGTAAATAAAGCTAATTTAGCATTCTGATGAGCAACATTACACCAAGTATTACAAATTACTTTCAGCGATACCTTTTCGTATTCGCTACGTTGTTTTTGGTACTATTCTCATCTTGTGCCGTTAAAGCGAGTGTCAAAACATTCGTTGGCATTCCTACAAAAACACAACAGGGTTTACCAAAAGCAAATCATAACTTACCTGTAAACGCCGTTGATAGATGTACCGTAGTTGCGGCATCGGATACGCAAATCATTCAAAAGCGTGTTTTCGACGCTAATGATTTACTACCTGTAGTTCTTTTTACGGCTTCTTTTCTGTTTTTATTTAGTTTTCGTACTGTAAGCAAAGAAAATAAACATCCTGTTTATAGCGGTAGCTCAAAAATTCGCAGTTCTATTCCAATCTTCTTGGAATACCGGAAACTTATCATTCATTTTTCCCACTAATCCTTTTTCCTTATCAATCACAAAGTTTGGTAGGTAAGACTTCTATTGTTTTCATCGAAATAATTGATTTTTCAATGGCCGATGAGAGCTCTCCCGACTGCGTCGGGTTCAGTTTCATTTTCAAATAATCTTAGGTCGCCTTTATACGACCTTTCCAAAAACTGTACAGTAATATGATTAAACATATTATGGCAACCACAATAGTGTGGGGTGCCGTTGTTGCGACATTTCCACTATATGCACAGCAACAACAAGAACATGCTTTGGGCAGCCTATGGCTCAAAGTAGAGGAAAACTATGTGGGTATTAATGCGAAAACGGCTTCCGTTGATGCCGCTAAACTCCATGAACGGGCAGTAAAAAGCAATATGCTACCGCAGATAAAAGCACAGATACAGAATACCTACGGAACTTATGAGGGAAGTTCGGGAGGCTTTTTTCCGCAGGCAGGTTTCTTTAACGTGAGCGGTTCGACCGCAGGATTGGATGGTAGCTCCACAGCCGCCAGTACCTTTGGCTCCGCAATTGCCGAATGGGAGGTTTTTTCTTTCGGAAAGCTCCACAAGCAGAAAGAGGCTGCCGGAGCTTTGTACGATAAATCGCTAAACGAAAAAGACGCGTATTTGCTCAATCTGAAAAAGATGTTGTCCGAACGGTACATTGTCTTTTTATATAATAATGCTAAACTGAATTGGACGGAGAAAAATGCCGAACGCCTGAACGATATTCGCAAAATAACTTCGGGGTTGTCCGCATCAGGATTACGACCTGTGGCGGACAGCTTGCTTGCTTCATCATCGTACGTTCAGGCAATGGGCGAATACGATAAATGGAGCGGTTTCAAAAATGCTTCCTTTATCAAACTATTGGAACTCTACGGCGACGAGACAATTGATTATACAACTTCTGTCGAACGGTTCATCAACCCGTCAGCAATGAATCTAAACAGCGAAAACGCTATAAATCCTTCGCACCCCATATTGAATGCGTTGGACAAGCAATCTAAATATTATACATTGAGCGGTCAGGCACAAAAAAGAGCCTCATTACCGTCTGTCAGTATTTTGGGAGGTTATGCACACCGTGGAACAGGTATCAGCCCGAACGGAACGGTATCGGGTGCTTGGAAAGACGGCTTTAGCAACACCACCAATAATTTTTTGGCAGGTATCGGCATTACGTGGAATATCACAAGCCTGCATACCAACCGTATGAAAGGCGAACAGCTTTTTAAAGAAGCGGAAAGTATCAAACTGCTCCAAACGCAGTACGAGCAGACCATGCAAGCGGATCTGTCCGCATCAAAGACAAAAATCGTACAGCAATACGAACAGCTCCAAAAAACAAGGCTTGCCGTACAGCAGTCGCAGGATGCTTACGAAATGTACCTCGCAAGATACAAAAGCGGTCTTATTGCATTGAGCGAGCTTTTGCAGATAAGAGCCTTGTTGGAGCAGGCTGAAAACACCCATATCGCGGCATCACGGGATTATTGGGTTCTCCTGGCTTATGAGGCAGAGCTGACTGCCAATTTCGATTTTTTGTTTAACAATCTTTAATTAATCGTATATGAACATCATAAAATTTGCGTTAAGGAAACCGATTGCGATTATGGTTGTCGTACTGTCGATTGCTTTCTTTTCCTATAACACCGTAAAAAAAATCAACGTAGATATATTCCCCGAAGTGGAATTACCTACGATATACATCGCTATGCCCTACGGGGGATTGTCCCCGGCCTATATGGATGGGTTTATGGCGAACGAGTTCCAAAAGGTACTTTTATTCGTTAGTGGTGTAGAAAACATCGATTTCAAAAGCGTACAGGGAATGACCCTGATGAAACTGAGCTTTTACCCTGGAACCGATATGGCGCAGGCTGCTGGAGAGGTAGCCACCTTTACCAACCGGGCAATGGGGTTTCTGCCAGCTGGAGCGGTTCCGCCTATGGTCGTCCGCTTTGACGGTAGCTCACTTCCCGTAGGACAGCTGGTTTTTGAGAGTGAACAGCGTTCGGTCAATGAATTACAGACACTTGCCATCACGCGAATACGGCCGATGTTTACCGAAATCCCTGGCATTACTTCTCCAGCTCCATTCGGAGGGAACGTCCGGACAATCGTGGTCAATATAAACCCCGAAGCCATGCAGGCAAACGGGTTAAGTCCTGAAGAAATTACGGCCGCTATTACCAAGAACAGCCTGCCGTCGCCTGCGGGAAATATTCGCATCGGCGATAAAAACTTAATGGCTCCGATTAACTCCATTGCCAAGAACCCCGAAGAATTTCTGAATACACCCGTAAAAACAAACGATAATAGGACTATATATGTCCGTGATGTCGCAAGTGTATTGGACGCAGCAGACCAGACCGTAGGTTATGCAGTTGTTAACGGCAAAAGATCGGTGTACCTGCCGATTATCAAAAAGGCGGACGCGTCCACATTGGACGCCGTAGAAAACTTAAAGTCTTCTATTCCCATGCTGAAAAACCAACTGCCCGAAGACGTGGATGTCCATTATGAATTTGACCAATCGACCTACATCGAAAGGGCACTTTCCACGCTTATCCACGAAGGAATTTTGGGTGCAGTATTTACTGGTGTGGTTATTTTACTCTTTTTGGGCGATAACCGTGGGGCAATCATCGTTGTATTGACCATTCCGATTGCGATTTTGTCAGCTGTTTCCGTTTTGCACCTTTTCGGGCAGACCATAAACATTATGACCTTGAGCGGTCTTGCCTTGTCAATCGGTATTCTCGTCGATGAAGCCACCGTAACGATAGAGAACATACACCAGCATTTTGAAATGGGCAAGCCCAAACAGCGAGCCATTTTGGACGCTTTGCTCGAAATATCTATCCCTAAATTGCTGATTTTGATCTGTATTCTTGCCGTACTGACCCCTGCCTTTATTATGACGGGTATTCCAAAGGATATGTTTATGCCTTTGTCTATGGCTGTGGCTTTTGCTATGATAGCTTCCTTTTTGGCTTCGCAGACCTTTGTGCCGATTTTGGCAAATTGGATGATGAAAAACAAGCACAGCAAGGAGGAAAAGACCCCAAGAAAACGGGCGTTCTTTGAAAAGTTCCGAGTAAACTATGCTTACCGTATGCGGAAATGGGGAAAGAAATCGCTCGCACTTTTTGTAGGCTATGTTGCCGTTGCCGGAGGTATTGTTGTACTGTTACTGAACGTGGTTGGAACAGACGTAATGCCTGTTTCCAATAACGGAGATTTTCAGCTACGCATACAGGCTCCGCAGGGGAGTAGGCTCGAAAAGACCGAGAAAATCGTCAGTGAAATTACCGATGAAATCCGTGGGGTTATTCCCGAAAACGGTATCAAACTGACCTCTGCATTCGTGGGAACGCATTCGGCAGGAACGCCCATCAATCCGATATTCCTGTTTACGAGTGCTTCACACGAGGCGGTTTTGCAGGTTTCTGTCAATCAGAAAGTGTATACGGGTTCCATAGAAGATTTGAAAGAAGAAATAAGGGTAAAATTACAAGAAAAACATCCCGATGTCGCTTTCAACTTTGAGCCAATGGAATTGACCGAGAAGATTATGGGACAGGGTGCAATGACCCCGATTGAGGTCAAAGTCGGTGCAAGACAAATAAACGGTGCTTTTGCACACGCATCTAAGATTGCGGAAAATTTAAAGAAAGTACCTTACCTGCGTGATGTCCGCATAGCGGAAGCGATTGCTTATCCTACATTGGAAATTGACGTAAATCGTGATCTTGCCGGACAGTTCGGACTGACCATGCAGGATGTAACCCGAAGCCTTGTAACAGCTACTTCATCTACACGATATACGGATAAAAACCTTTGGATTGACCCCAATTCAGGATTGGTATTCCAAACGCAGGTACAGATACCGGAGGCTACGATGCAATCGGAGGAAAAACTTCGGTCAATTCCATTAAAGAAAGGAAGTCTTCGTCCGGTATTGGAAGATGTGGCAACCATTCGTAAGGTTACTTCTCCTGCACAGGTAAACCGTAAAGGCCCAAATCGATACGTTACCGTTGTAGCCAATGTGTACGGAAAGGATTTAGGAAGTGCTTCTACAGTCGTCAAACAGGCAATTGCAGATGCAGGAGAACCACCCCGCGGCACGACGGTTTGGACAGCGGGAACATTACAGTTATTGGAAGATACCTTGGATAGTCTTATGGCAGGTTTGGGCGTAGCCATTATTGTTATTTTCCTAATGCTTTCAGCTTATTACCAATCGTTTAAAGTGCCGTTGGTCATCCTTTCAGTATTACCCGCCGTAATTGCGGGAAGTCTAATCCTGCTCTACCTTACAGGCAGTACGCTCAACTTGCAATCCTATATGGGGATTATTATGTCGCTTGGCGTATCGGTATCAAATGCCGTGCTATTGGTCAATCAAGCCGAATTTTATCGGAAAAAAATGGCATTGAAACCCGCTAATTCGGCAAGACTTGCTGCTTCGTCACGATTAAGACCCGTATTGATGACCGCGACAGCGATGTTTGCGGGAATGTTGCCGATGGCAATGGGTTTAGGGGACGGAGCTGAGCAAGTTGCGCCATTGGGTAGGGCGGTTATCGGCGGACTTATAGCTTCCACAGTGTCCATTCTGTTATTGGTTCCGCATTTCTTTTCTTCTTTGATGTCGAGAACTTCCATTATCAGCCCGTCCTTAGACCCTGATGATGATGAAAGTAGATATTATACAGAACAATCAGAAAAAAACTCGCTTAATAGTCGTATTACGGATGATGAAAAACATTAACGGTCCTTTCTGTGCATTGAAAACAAATACTTTCAGAAAAAACAAACGATATAATAAAATTTAAAACCATACATAAAATGTACCACAGTATTTCCATAAATAAAAAATCAGTAGCACTATTGGCTATGACAACCTCGTTGATATTGGTTCTTTCCGCTTGTTCTCAAAAACCAGAGAAAAAAGAACGACCACAGAATGTGGAAGTGAAAGCAGTTAGTTATCCGACGGCTCCTGTACAATTGATCAATCCCGAATATGAAATATCGGTGCCGGCAGAACTGAAACCCTATGAACAGGTAGCGGTATATGCAAAGGTTAGCGGATTTGTCCAGCAGTTGTACGTGGACAGAGGTGACCACGTTCACAAAGGACAGCTTTTAGCCGTATTGGAAGCTCCTGAAATGGAACAGCAATACCTTTCGAGTAAATCATCTGAGCAAAAAGTTTATAACGATTATCTCTATGCAAGGCAGGCTTATGATAGGTTGGTGGATGCTTCCAAAACTACGGGTGCAGTAGCGGATATTGAATTGGATAGGGCAAAAAGTGCCATGGAAAGTGCTAAATCGGCTTACGATGCCTCCAAAGCAGGTACGGCACATTCCTCACAGCTGCAGCAGTACCTGCGTATCACAGCCCCTTTTGATGGTGTGATTACGCAGCGAAATGTTTCGGTCGGAGCATTGGCAGGAACAGGAAGCAACGTGCCTTTATATATAATCGCACAGGGCAATAAGCTCCGTCTGACTTTATCCCTGCCCGAAAAACACGCATCATCTGTTCAGCAAAATATGCCGGCCACGTTTACGGTTAGCTCACAGCCCGGAAAAATGTTTAATGCCAAACTTTCCCGTTCATCGGGTTTGCTCGATCAACGGGACCGTTCCCTTACTTTAGAGTTTGATGTGAGCAATCCCTCGGGCGAATTGCAAGGAGGAGATTATGCACAGGTCAAATTAAAACTAAAACGTAAAAAGCCATCGTATTGGGTTAACAGCAAGAGCGTTTTAAACACGCAATCGGGAACGTATGTCTTGACGTTAAATAATGAAGAAGTGAAACGAATTGCTGTAGACGAGGGTATACGTATAGATACGCTGATAGAGGTATTTGGTAACCTTTCTCCCGAAGACAAGATTATTGTTAAACCGTCGGAAGAGATTAAAGTGGGCAAAGCCGAGCTTTAGCGAAAATCAAATTTTAGGATTATAATTTTATCAAAGCTATTGTAGCTTATTATTTTATATGGTAACTTGTTAAGCCAATCGAAAGCAAGATTGGCTTATTTTTTGTAAAGAAATACTATATAACCAACGTATAAGGCTTATGGTGAGAAGATGCTTTTATGTGATGCTGTTTCAGATGCTAATAACGACGACGGCGTTATTCGGACAAAAACTTTCTCTTCCGGAAATTAGAAAGGATTTTAAAATTGGACATAAGGATGAAGCTACATGTAAAAAGCATCTGAATGCGTTAGAGGAATATGCAGACTGTCCAGTAGAGCGAGGTTATGAGGCCGCATACCATATGTTTATGGCAAACCATATAGGGAATCCCTTTAAGAAAATGGGTTATTTCAAAAATGGAAAAAAAATGCTCGAAGAGGAAATAGCGCGTAATCCAAGTGATATAGAATTACGGTATATTCGCTTGTGTATTCAATATTATATCCCGTCTTTTTTGGGATATAAAGCTAATATAGAGGAAGATAAAGATTTTTTAGTAAATAATTTGTATAAACTAAAAGATCAGAAAACCAAAGAACTCATTTATACTTATTTAAAAGGAGCGAAGATGTATTCTGAGGCAGAATTAGCATTACTAGGCCGTTAAAGGAAATCAATTAAAATCGTTAAAAATACAAGGCGAATATGTAACTTTGCGCCATGTCCGAAAAAATTATCATTCTCGATTTTGGCTCACAATATACACAGCTTATAGCACGCCGTGTTCGAGAGCTTAACGTTTACTGTGAAATTCATCCTTATAATAACTTACCGGTATTTGATGATGAGGTGAAAGGCGTTATCTTTTCTGGTAGTCCGTATTCTGTTAGACAGGAGGATGCCCCCCAAATTGATTATGCCGATATCCAAAATCGTTTTCCGTTATTAGCTGTATGCTATGGCGCGCAGTATCTAGCACAGCAGTCGGGCGGAGAGGTATTACCATCCGAAATTAGGGAGTACGGTCGTGCGAACCTGCAATTTGTGAATCAGGAAAGCGTCTTATTGAAAGGTGTACCGGTGCAATCACAAGTATGGATGTCCCATGGCGACACCATTAAAGAAATTCCTTCCAATTTTAAGATTATTGCCAGTACGGACAAAGTACGGGTGGCGGCGTACGAAATAGAAGGTACACGTACGTATGGTATCCAGTTTCACCCGGAGGTGACACATAGTACCGACGGACAAGTATTGTTAAAGAATTTTGTGGTTGATATATGCGGTTGTTCACAAGACTGGACGCCAGATACCTTTGTGGAAACAACGGTAGCCGAATTAAAAGCACAACTGGGTGACGATCATGTGATCATGGCGTTGTCGGGAGGCGTAGACTCTACCGTAGCAGCCGTATTATTACACCAAGCTATTGGAAAGAATCTTCATTGTATTTTTGTGGATCATGGCTTACTTCGTAAAAATGAATACGAACAAGTGTTAGATTCATACAAAAATATGGGGCTAAATATAAAAGGAATCAATGCGAAAGAATTATTTTTTGGCCGTTTAGCGGGTGTTTCAGAACCCGAGCAAAAACGAAAAATAATAGGTGCGTCTTTTATTGATGTGTTCGATCAAGCGTCCAAGGATATTCAACATGAATTACCGGAAGGCGTGGAAGCAAAATGGCTAGGACAGGGGACAATCTATCCCGACGTCATTGAATCTATTTCTGTGAAAGGTCCATCGGCAACTATTAAATCGCACCATAATGTCGGTGGTTTACCGGATTTTATGAAATTGAAGGTGGTAGAGCCATTAAAAGCTTTGTTTAAAGACGAGGTACGCCGTGTAGGGAAAACATTGGAAGTGGATGCTAATATTTTAGGACGACATCCTTTCCCCGGTCCGGGACTTGCTATTCGGGTGCTGGGTGATATTACGGAAGAAAAGGTACGGATTTTGCAGGAAGCTGATGACATCTATATCCGTAACCTAAAAGACGCGGGATGGTATGATAAAGTATGGCAGGCAGGAACGATCTTTCTACCAGTCCAATCTGTAGGAGTGATGGGGGATGAGCGTACATATGAACACGTGGTCGCGTTACGCGCAGTGGGTTCATTAGACGGTATGACAGCCGATTGGATTCACTTGCCATACGATTTGTTAGCAAAAATTTCAAACGAAATCATCAATCATGTTAAAGGAATTAATAGAGTTGTCTATGATATCAGTTCAAAACCACCAGCTACGATCGAGTGGGAATAGACTATTTTTCGTATTAATCTTAGGTGTCTTTTTTTTTCTGGGAGCTTGTTCCCCTAAAACCAGGGTATTAAAGTCTCCAGATCATGGTGGAGGGAATGTAGGGGGAACTCTTCCAAAAGAAGAGAAACCGGAAATTACCGACAAGGAGGAAACAGCAGAGGATGCTCGTAGAGCAGAAGCAGCAAGAAATAGTGTCACACTAGTTCTACCTTTTCAATTGGATAAGATCGCTCCACATACATTATCAAAGGAAGATGTTAATCGCTCGGCTATTGCACTAGATTTTTACCAAGGTTTTCAATTGGGGCTAGACGAATTGGCGCAGAAAGGAAGATCTTTTTCACTGAATGTAGTTGATTCGCGCGATAACGAACTACATAACCAATCTATTGCAAGGTCTGAGGATGTTACCAATGCTGCGCTGATTGTGGGGCCGGTATTCCCGAAAGAGATTACGACTTTTGGTACACATCGGTCAAATAAAAAGGTGTTGCAAGTAAACCCCTTGGCCGCTACAAAAGCACGAGACTTTAATCTGCCTAATTTGGTGTCGTTAACACCATCTATTGATGTACACACAAAAGCTATGGCTAAACGCGTAGCACATGATTATAAAACGGGTGATGTCGTTATTATTTATAATACATCAGATAATGATGGAAAGCAGTTTTTGAGTGGTTTTCTATCCGAGTTGAAAAGTGCGAATTCCTCCGTTCAGGTAAGATCCGTATCCTCTATCCCTCAATTAAATGAACAGATTAGTTTAACCGGTACGAATTTGGTTGTAGCGGGTACAACGGACAGATTCCAATTGCGGTCTTTCGTGAGCAATTTGGAAATAAAATCTTCAGAGGAATTTTACACCTTTCGTGTATACGGCCATCCGTTATGGGACCGTATTGACTTTAGTATATATGAGCGTTTTGGTGATTTCCAACCTGTTATTACCACAGAGAGCCATATGAAAGCATGGACAAGGGCGGCCAAAGAGTTTAAAGATCAATACTATTCATTGTATGGTGTTAATCCTTCGGATTATTCTTATAAAGGATATGACGCCGCACGATATTTCGGAAATTTACTGGCGAAATATGGAGACGATTATCCAGCACATATCACAAAAGAGAAATTCGAGGGTTTATTTAGCACGTATACGTTTGATTATAACGAGGGATGGGGGTTTGTAAATAATGCTGTTTCGTTTAAAAACTATCAAGGCTCTTCGTTTCAATTGAAATAATATGGAAGCTAATCCACGTAGAGTTGAGCAGCAATTGCGAAATTTTCAGCGCGCCTTGGATGCTTATAATAATACGGAACCCTTTGCCCGGTTTCTTACCAAATTTTTTAAAGAAAATAAACAGATGGGATCATCCGATAGACGGATGATCTCTCGCTTATGTTATAATATATTCCGGCTAGGGCGTTCTCTACAAGATTTACCCACGGTTGACCGCCTTGTTATCGCTGAATTTTTATGTGAAACGCAGAGTGCCGTTGTAGAATGCTACAAACCGGATTGGATTTCCAATATTAGCGCTTCTATAGCGGAAAAGATATTTTTTTTAGCTACGCAGGGATATGATGTGAGGAATCGCCTTTTTCCCTTCGCGTCTCGTTTGTCCCCCACCATAGATACCGAACAATTTGTATTAAGTCACTTGATACAGCCCGATTTATTCATTCGTGTGCCGAATAATAATAAAGTGGTTGTAGAAGGGGAGCTTGTCGAACATGGAGTTGCCTTTGCCCCTGTTTTTGGAAATGCTTACCGTTTAGAAAATGGGAGTAAACTGCAAAATATAAAGAAGATAGAGGGTTTATATGAAGTGCAGGATTTATCCTCCCAGCAAAGTCTCGAAGGTCTTTCTTTAACTCCGGGAGAAAAATGGTGGGATGCGTGTGCCGCTTCTGGCGGAAAATCACTTTTATTACTAGATCGTTGTCCACTTATTGACTTGCTAGTCTCCGACATACGGCGAAGTGTACTTCGCAATCTAGATGAGCGTTTTGATAAAGCAAAGATAAAGACGAATTATAGGAAGAAAGTGCTGGATTTAACGCAGGATATTGATCATTTGATGAACGGGGAGACTTTTGATGCCATATTGGTTGACGCACCTTGCTCCGGTTCTGGAACTTGGGGACGTACACCCGAGATGCTCAGCCAGTTTGACGAAGAACGGATACAGACTTTTGCTTCTCTTCAACGTCAAATCGTGGACACTGTCGTTCGGTATCTTAAACCACAAGGAATATTAGTGTACATTACCTGTTCCGTATTTGAAGCAGAAAATGAACAGCTTGTACGGTATCTGGAAGATAAACATGCATTGGTCGTGGAAGAAGGTGGTATTATAAAAGGATATAATAGAAAATCGGACAGCATGTTTGCCGTCCGACTGCGAAAACCTACTCACATTTACCGGGAATAACAAGTACCGGGCAATTTGCTTTTCGTATAACTGATTCGGATACGCTACCCGAGATAAAGTGTTCAAAACCTGTACGTCCATTAGATCCCATAACGATAAGATCCGCTGTCCATTCGGTAGCGGTACTGAGAATTTCGTCCCGAACATGGCCTACTTTGTTAAATAGAAAGACTTCCTGTGCCCCTTCAAAATGAGCGGCTATACTTTCCAAAAAACGTTGAGCAGATTCTTGCTGTATCTCCGAAACTTCTGGTACTACAATTGGCTGTTGCCCTAATAGCGGATCTGCTCCGTAGTTGGCAGGTGATGTCGGAGGGACGACAGTAACCAGTGCAATCGACGAACGGAACTCCCGAACCAAGTCTTTTGCGTAATCAATTGCCTTAACGGTACATGGTGTATCGTCCACGGCTAAAAGTATGCGATTGAATCTATGACTGCTCATCTTTTGTGGCTATATAAAAAGTGATATATTCGTAAATATAAAACAGCGTTGCTGTGGTATTTGTTTTTATAAAAACAACTCATATGAATATAGGTATCTGTAACTTATCGGCAATTCCCTTAAGAGCAACGAATAGCCACCGCAGCGAAATGGTGAATCAAGTACTTTTTGCAGAGCGATTTGAAATACTCCAGGAGGAAAAGGAATGGGTGTACATTCGTATGTTCGATATTGATTATGAAGGCTGGTTACAGCGCGGTCAGTTTGTATTCTTACCGGAAAATAATTTTATAGCTACCTCGGAAGACAATTTCCTAGTTGTTGATATCGCAGGAGCAACAGCTTTCGTTGACGATCAAAAAGTGCGTTTATTTCCAGGAACGAAGATTTCTGCGCAACTTTTGCAAAAGCAGTATTCGGATTTTCCATATCGGATTGAAGGAAATTTACGTAAACCAAATGTAATAGACTTTGAAGGAGAATTGCCCAAATTGATAGATTATTATTATAACAGTCCTTATCTGTGGGGTGGACGTATCCAGGCGGGCATCGATTGTTCGGGACTTAGCCAAACGATATATACTCACTTCGGAATACAGTTGCCACGTGACGCATACCAGCAAGCCGAAAAAGGTGAGGTGGTCGATTTCTTACCCGAAATTAAACCTGGAGATCTAGCTTTCTTTGATAATGAGGAACGTCGGATTACACATGTTGGCATTATGATCGATGCAGAAACGATTTTCCACGCTTCTACAAACGTACGTATAGATAAAATGGATTCCGAGGGTATCTTTAATAAAGAACAAAACCGCTATACCCATAAGCTTCGCATTGTGAAAAGATTCTGGTAATTACTATTTTTGGTCATGTCTTTAAAAAACAATAGATACTTTCTTCTGGCAAGTGCCCAGCTTTTTCCTTTAACTTTTTTAGAACCCATAGAGATCGCGGTAGAGGATCAGGCATTGGTTGCAGCTAGAGAAGCGTTCTTATCCTATAAAAGTGGGCAACTGAAAATCGCACTTGAACAATATACAAAAGCCATTCAACGATTTTCCGACCAACCCTTTTTCTATGCTTGCCGATCAATTCTAAATATGGCTTTGGGTGATGAAGAAGGTGCATTTTATGACTATCAGGTAGCCAAAGGGTTAGATTTTAATTATCAAGCTTTTTTGGAGTGGGTAGAAAATAGACCCTCGGAAGAGACACCTTTAGAAAGGAATACCGAGCTGAAGCAGTTATTGTCTGCTGCGTTGGAAACAACACAGCAATTTGATTACGAGCATACGCTAAAATTGTATGCATACGCCCATGGAAAATATCCGGAGGACGTGGATGTGCTCGTATATCGGGGTGCTTTACATATACGGTTATTGAGATATGATAGGGCCTTGACTGATTTGAATCAGGCAATAAGCATGAATCCGACACATTTTCAAGCATATCTGTTTCGGGCTAAATTATTTAAAGCTATCCAAGAACACGAAAAAGCGAAAGAAGATTTTGATAAAGCCATAGAGATTCAGCCAGAAGCTGGCGTCATTTACGAAGAAAGAGGAGGCTTTTTAGTTGATTTAAAATACTACGAAGAGGCTTTGTTGGATTTTAATAAATTAGTAAGTTTGCTTCCCGAAGATTTTTATGTGTATGCATTGCGCGCAGATCTTTTTGAGAAAATGGAAAATTGGGAAGCTGCGCTGCACGATTACTCAAAAGCAATAGCGCTAAATCCTTATTATTCCGATCTATATGCTTATCGAGCCGACATGAAGGATCGACTAGGCGATACAATGGGTGCAGCCGAAGACCGCCGTATGTTTGAAGAATTGGAAAAAGAGGATTAACATATAAATTTATGCAGACAAAAATCAGTCTACCTTTTACAGGATACGAAAAATTTGTAATCTTCATCTTAGCTATCAGTCAGTTTACGGTTATCTTGGATTTTATGGTGATGTCGCCTTTGGGCGACCTGCTTATCAAATCTATGGATATGCATGCCTCATCGTTTGGTATCGTGGTATCCGCGTATGCTTTCAGTGCAGGTGTTTCCGGACTTTTAACGGCTGGTTTTGCAGATAAGTATGATCGGAAGAAACTATTATTGTTTTTTTATACAGGCTTTATTATCGGTACGATCTGTTGTGGGATTGCCCATACATTTTACACGTTAGTAGCGGCAAGAATTATAACCGGCCTGTTCGGTGGGGTTATTGGCTCTATTTCCATGGCCATTATCACAGATCTGTTTGCATTGGAAAAAAGGGGACGGGTAATGGGTTTTGTTCAGATGGGATTTGGTGCCAGCCAGGTTTTAGGCATTCCAATCGGACTATATATAGCAAATAAAATGGGTTGGGAAGCGCCATTCTTATTTATAGCAGGATTGGCCGTACTCATTGCGATTGTTATCGTCTTGCGATTAAAACCAGTGGATGCTCATTTAGGGATGGAAGTACAGAAAAAAGCTATTAGTCATTTAGTACAAACGCTAAAGAAAAAACCGTATCGTATCGGCTTTTTAACAACCGCGGTGTTGTCTGTCGGTGGTTTTATGATGATGCCATACGGAACAGTGTTTGCCGTAAATAATCTGGGAATAAGCAACGAACAATTACCTTTTTTATTTATGGTATCGGGTGTAAGTTCGCTTCTTATTATGCCATTTATTGGCAAAATGAGCGATAGGGTGAATAAATATAAATTATTTGCCATTGCGACGATTTGGTTGATGGTTGTTTGTGTTATTTATACGAACCTTTCTACAACTCCTTTTATGTGGGTATTGGTTATTAATATCTGCATGATGATGGGAATTATGAGCCGAATGGTGCCGTCGTCGGCGCTGATATCAGCCGTTCCAGATATGCAAGATCGTGGTGCATTTATGAGTATCAATGCATCGCTACAGCAAATAGCTGGAGGAATTGCAGCAACAATTGCGGGTCTTATCGTCTTTCAGCAAAATAAATTCAGTCCATTAGAACATTACGATATTGTCGGTTATACGGTTGTTGCCGTATCATTGGTTTCCATATTGCTCATGTATAGCGTAGATAAACTTGTTAAAACTAAGATGAGAAACATACCCTCATCTGTTTTAGATGAAGCAACGGGGTCATCGACTCACGAACAGGCTTAAAACAGCGTGTTTTCTTTGTTTGGTATACGTAGGTTTGAACCTATTTCCTTGTTGAGGTGTTCAATGAAATGTGTTGCTAGCAAAGGTGATTCCAACTCTATGTTTTGATGTATAAAAAAATATAATTGTTGCAAACCAGCTTCTTTCCATTTCTTGATGACCTTTACCCATTCAACCAACCGCTCATAGTCTGATGGATGATTAGCACCAACATAGCGTATAAACGCCGTCGGAGTGGTTAAACGCATATGCACCATATCACGGCGTCCAGCGGTATCGACGAGTACGTTGGTCGTATGCGTATCTTCGAATAACTTGTATAAGTTCTCACTGATATTTTTGTCTGAGAACCACTCTTGATTACGAACTTCTACAGCCAATGGATAACCTTTCGGAAAGCTATGTAAGAATTTTTCCAGTCTGTCAAAATCCTTTGGTTTATAATTATCGTGCATCTGTAAGAATGCCATACCCAGTTTCTCTTCAAATAATACAGTGGCATCTACGAAATCCTTTATTTTTTCATCGGTGTTGAGGAGTCTGGAATAATGACTAACCGATTGTGGGATTTTGGGGAAGAACTTAAAATCATCAGGTGTTTTGTCTTTCCAGGTTTTCACCTGTTCTTTGGAAGGAGAATTGTAAAATGTTGCATTTAACTCAATAGAATTAAACTGTCTGGAATAGTATACCAATTCATCTTTAGTCCCCCGAGGGTAGAACCCCTTTAAATCTGCTTTGTTCCATTTTGCACAGCCTACACTTATTTCTAGTGGTTTCTTTTGTGGATGTGCCTCTAGCAACTGGAATGTCTCCGACGGAGTAGGAGGAAGCGAAAAATCAATTTCTTCCGGATTACTTACTTGTCCAAATTTCATACTCGAAGATAAAAAAAAAATAAAAAACGCCCAACAATAGTCGGGCGTTCATTTTATAATGAGTTTGGTTTATTATACATTAAATCTAAAGTGCATAATGTCGCCATCTTCAACGATATAGGTCTTTCCTTCTACACTAAGCTTACCTGCCTCTTTAACCGCACTCTCTGAACCATATTGAATGAAATCGTCATATTTGATAACTTCGGCACGGATGAAGCCTTTTTCGAAATCCGTGTGGATAACCCCCGCAGCCTGAGGTGCCGTAAAGCCTTTCTCGATCGTCCAGGCGCGTACTTCTTGAACACCAGCGGTAAAATAAGTAGCAAGATCCAATAGAGAATAAGCTGCCCGAATTAATTTATATACGCCAGACTCGTCCAATCCTAGATCGTCTAGGAACATTTTACGCTCTTCATATGATTCAAGTTGGGCAATTTCGGACTCAATTTGTGCGGAGATGACGAGTACTTCTGCATTCTCATCTTTGACAGCTTCTTTCACACGGTCTACATAGGCGTTTCCTGTTGTTACCGAAGCTTCGTCTACGTTGCATACATATAAAACAGGCTTTATCGTCAACAGGGCAAGATCACTGATAAACTCAAAATCCTCCGGTTGGATAGGAGCCGTTCGGGCGGATTTACCAGCTTCGAGGTGTTCTTTGACAACAGACAGGATTTCATATGTTCTCTTTGCGTCTTTATCACCGCCTGTTTTTGCCATTTTTTCTACTTTCTGGACACGTTTTACAACGGTATCCAAATCTTTCAGCTGCAATTCCGTATCAATGATTTCTTTATCGCGAATGGGATCCACAGAACCATCTACGTGTATCACATTACCGTCGTCGAAACAACGCAATACGTGAATAATAGCATTGGTTGTGCGTATATTTCCTAAAAATTGATTTCCTAAGCCTTCGCCTTTTGAGGCTCCCTTTACTAAACCCGCTATATCAACGATTTCAATGGTATTGGGAACGACGCGTTGTGGTTTGACAATTTCTGCCAATTTATTTAATCTATCGTCAGGTACGGTAATAACACCGACATTAGGTTCTATGGTGCAAAAAGGAAAATTTGCCGCCTGTGCTTTTGCATTGGACAGGCAGTTGAATAATGTTGATTTACCTACATTTGGTAAACCTACTATACCACATTGTAAAGCCATGAAAATTTCAATTTTTTGAATCGCACAAAGATAGCGAAAATCAACTATTTTTTGTCTGTTATTTTTGTTTCATTCAACGGATATACGGCATTGTCACGGACATTATAAATTCTTCCTCATCCAACATGAAATAAATTGTGTATATTAACGCTGGGTGTGGGGAATGGGCATCTCTGGAAGCTACCTAATTTGAAATATATCCTTTTTTAAGTTTAATCAATAAAAATTTTTTAATTTCGAATCAAATTTATAATTGGAAATAGCGTATGGTGAAGGCGATAAAACCCATCCTAAGTTTGGGGGCTGTCATAGGTGCAGCAATATCGTTTGTGGGATGTCAGGGGAGCATGAACACAAAAGCAGCAAGTTCATTAACGGATACGGTAGTGGTTGATAGCTCTTTCGTGATAGACAGCACGTCGGTCGTGAAAGATACGGCCGTACAGAAAGAGAAAGGATATTTAACCGAACTATGGCGAAATCCTGTTCAGGTTCCGGTAGTGGATACATTGAACCCTATCAGCAAAGATTCGCTGGCAAGATTTGTAAGACTGGAGCGTCGCCGTGTTCGGGACTCCGTAACGCAAGAATTAGATAAACTTCCTAAACATGTTTATTTTACCTTTGATGATGGTCCCTTGATAGGGAGTTCGGCAATTGATTCTATTTCAAAAGCAAAAAATATTAAAATTAATGCATTTTTAGTCGGTAGGCATGCCAATATGTCGAAACGACTGAAGAAAGATCTTCAGCGGTATAAGGATAACACTTTGGTAGAATGCTATAATCATAGCTATACCCATGCCGGCAATAGATTTAATACCTTTTATAGCAATCCAGTTAGTGCGTATGAAGATTTTGAGAAAAATGAATTGGATTTGGAATTGAAGCATAAAATAGTGCGTTTGCCCGGGCGTAATATCTGGATTTATGATGACATAAGGCGGATAGATCTAAAAAGTGGTGCCAGTACAGCGGATATGTTGTATACGAACGGATACAAGATTTATGGATGGGATGTGGAATGGAGAATTCATAGTGCTTCGGGTAAACCTGTACAATCCGTTGAGGAAATATATACGCGTATTCGGAATTATATGAATAACAAGTCGTCTATGGAGCCGAATAATGTTGTGTTGCTGATGCACGATGATATGTTCCAGAGCAAAAAAGGACAGCAATTGCTGTCCTCGTTGATCGATACTATTCAAACCACAACGGATTATAAGTTTGAATTTATAAGCGATTATCCGTTTCGGTACTAATTGTTTTATTCTACAACAACCCCCATTTTACTAAACTTATCGATGCGCTCCGCCACAAGGCTATCGGCATCTTTTCGCGTTAGTTCAGTAAGGTCGCTTAATATCTTTGCTTTTAGGTTTTCAGCTGCCAAGGCTGGATCTTGATGTGCGCCACCCATAGGCTCACCAATGATACCGTCAATTAATCCATTTTTCAGCATATCTTCTGCTGTCAGTTTAAGGGATTCTGCTGCTTTTTCTTTCTGATCCCAACTCCTGTAGAGAATAGAAGAACAAGACTCTGGCGAGATAACCGAATACCAGGTGTTTTGCATCATGTAAACACGATCTCCCACGCCAATTCCTAGTGCACCACCAGAAGCACCTTCTCCAATAACAATACAGATAACAGGTACTTTAAGCACAGACATTTCCAAGAGATTGCGAGCGATAGCTTCGCCTTGTCCACGTTCCTCTGCTTCCAGGCCAGGATAAGCCCCCATGGTATCGATTAATGTTACTACCGGTTTATTAAATTTCTCTGCCATCTTCATCAATCGAAGTGCTTTTCTATATCCTTCAGGGTTGGCCATTCCAAAATTTCGGTATTGACGTTCTTTAGTGTTTTTTCCTTTTTGGTGTCCAATTACCATCACGGATTGGCCGTTAATAGAAGCAAATCCACCAACAATAGCTTTGTCGTCCCGTACCGTACGGTCGCCATGGAGTTCGATAAATTCATCGCAGATCATCTCAATGTAATCGAAAGTCTGCGGACGGTCTGGATGACGGGACATCTGAACCTTTTGCCAGCCGGTCAGGTTGGCATAAATATCTTGTTTGGTGTGTTCGAGCTTTTCCGCTAGTTCATTAACAGTAGCACTCATATCTACCTTGGTCTTTTCCTGCACTTGTAAGACCTTTTCTATTTGGGTTTGCAAGTCTGCAATAGGCTTTTCAAAATCAAATGTTGTTTGCATAATTATATGTGTCTAGCG
>Ga0079224_100001238_pt1 | contig 28762 bp, 30 predicted proteins | sample Stecom2015_FD_80414 | JGI IMG/M metagenome (GOLD analysis project Ga0079224, IMG submission 80414) | Agricultural soil microbial communities from Utah to study Nitrogen management - Steer compost 2015 | ecosystem: Environmental > Terrestrial > Soil > Agricultural land | place: USA: Utah... | reverse complement strand
CCGCGCATCGCGTACTCGGCCGCGGAGCCCGTGTCGCCGGAGGTGGCGCCGAGGATGTTCAGCGTCTCGCCGCGGCGCTCGAGCGCGTCCTCGAAGAGCGCGCCGAGGAGCTGCAGCGCGATGTCCTTGAACGCGAGCGTCGGCCCGTTCGACAGGCCGAGCAGGTGCAGGCCCGGCTCGAGCGTGCGAAGCGGCGTGATCTCGGCGCTGCCGAAGATACGCGCGGTGTAGGTCGCCCGCACGATCCGCTCGAGGTCGGGCACGTCGTCCATGAACCGGGAAAGGATGGCGAGGGCGAGCTCCGGATAGGAAAGCCCCCGCAGCGAAGAAACGTCCAGGCGAGGATACGCTTCCGGCACATACAGCCCGCCGTCGGGGGCGAGGCCTTCGAGCAGGATCTCGCCGAAGCGCCGCGCCCCGGCCGCCCGCGGCCCCGCCGCGCGCGTCGAGACGTAGCGCATTACAGCAGCGACTCCAGCCGGATGCGAGTGACGGGCTCGACCACGGTGGGGAGCTTCTCGATCCGGGCGATGGCGCGGTCGACGTTCCTCTCGAGCGCGCGGTGGGTGACCATGACGATGTCCACGCTCGGCTCGCCGGCGCCCGCCTCCTTCTGCACCATCGCCTCGATGGAGATCTTCGACTCGGCGAGGATGCGGGTGATGCGCGAGAGCACGCCCGGCTTGTCGAGCACGCGCATGCGCAGGTAGCAGCAGGTGACGACCTCGTCCATCGGCAGGATCGGCGCGTCGGAGAGGCTGTCGGGCTGGAAGGCGAGGTGCGGAACCCGGTGCTCCGGGTCCGCCGTGATGAGCCGCGTGACGTCCACGAGGTCGGCGACCACGGCGCTCGCCGTGGGCAGGCTGCCTGCCCCCGCGCCGTAGTAGAGCGTCGCGCCGACGGCGTCGCCTTTCACGAGGATCGCGTTCATGACGCCCTCGACGTTGGCGATGAGCCGCCGCACCGGCACGAGCGTCGGATGCACGCGAAGCTCGATCCCCTTGCCCGTGTTCTTCGTGATGCCGAGGAGCTTGATGCGGTAGCCGAGCTCCTCGGCGTAGGCGATGTCGGCGCTCGTGAGCGCCTGGATTCCCTCGGTGGAGCACTTGCCGAACTGCATGGGGGTGCCGAAGGCGAGCGCCGAGAGGATGGTGAGCTTGTGCGCCGCGTCGACGCCCGCGATGTCGAAGGTCGGGTCCGCCTCGGCGTAGCCGCGCTTCTGGGCATCGGCAAGCGCCTCGGCAAACGAGATCCCCTTGTCGCGCATCTCCGACAGGATGAAGTTGGAGGTGCCGTTGATGATGCCGGCGATCCACTCGATGCGGTTGGCGGTGAGCCCTTCGCGCAGGGCCTTGATGATCGGCACCCCGCCGGCGACGGCCGCCTCGAAGGCGACCATGACGCCCTTCTTCCGCGCGGCGGCGAAAATCGCGTTCCCGTGCCGGGCGAGCAGCGCCTTGTTGGCCGTGACGACGTGCTTCCCCTGGCGGATCGCCTCCATGACGAGCTCGCGCGCAACCGTCGTGCCGCCAATCAGCTCGACGACGATCTCGACGTCCGGCGCACGCACCACGTGGAAGGCGTCGGCGCTCACGGCCGCCTTGCCTTTCACCAGCTTGCGGGCTTTCCGGAGGTCCTTGTCCGCGACCCGGACGATGCGGATGGCGCGCCCGGCGCGGCGCCGGATCTCGTCGCCGTTGCGGGCGAGCACTTCCCACGTGCCGCCGCCGACCGTCCCGATGCCGAGGAGGCCCACGTTGATCGGTTTCATCTTCATTGTTCTTGGTTGCGCTGGAGCCGCAGCTCGAGGTAGCGGCGCACCGACGGCCATTCGGTGGCGAGCACGCTGTACAGGACGGTGTCGCGGACGCTCCCGTCGCGCCGCGGCGCGTGGTGGCGGATGACCCCGTCCTTCTTCGCGCCCAGGGCCTCGATGGCGCGCTGCGAGCGGAAGTTGAAATTGTCGGTCCGCAGGCCGATCACCTTGCAGCCCAGCGCCTCGAAGCCGTGGGTGAAGAGCAGCAGCTTGCAGGCGGTGTTGACGTGCGTGCGCTGGCAGCGCTGCGCATACCAGGTATAGCCGATCTCGACCCGGTCGATGGCGGGCACGATGTCGTGGTAGCGCGTGCTGCCGACGATGGCGCCGCTCTTCAGGTCGCGAACCGCCCAGGGCAGCATGTCGCCGCGCTGCTGGCCTTTCAGCGCATCTTCGATGTAGCTCGCGGTCTTCTGCGGCTCCGGCACCGACGTGTAGAAGAGCTCCCAGAGCCGGCCGTCCGCGGCCGCAGCGGCGAGGCCGTCGTGGTGGTCCTTCGAGAGGGGCTCCAGCCGCACGCCATGGCCTTCCAGCGTGGCTGGCGCAACCCGGATCAAGCGGCTCCCCGCAGCAGGCCGTCCTTGCGGAACATGTCGCGCAGGCCCCTGGCGGCCTGGCGCAGCCGGTGCTCGTTCTCGATGAGCGCGATGCGCACGTGCTCGTCGCCGTAGTCGCCGAAGCCGATGCCCGGCGAGACGGCGATCTTCGCCTCCTGCAGGCACCGCTTGGCGAACTCGAGCGACCCGAGCTTCGCGTAGTACTCCGGGATCTTCGCCCAGATGTACATGGAGGCGCGCGGCCTTTCGACCATCCAGCCGAGGTCGTGCAGCGCCTTCACCATCACGTCGCGGCGCTTCTGGTAGGTCTGGCGGATGGCGGCGACGCAGTCCTGCGGCCCCTCGAGCGCGACGATGGAGGCGACCTGGATGGGCGCGAAGGTGCCGTAGTCGTGGTAGCTCTTCATGCGCGCGAGCGCCTGCACCATGTCGCGGTTGCCGACCATGAAGCCCACGCGCCAGCCCGCCATGTTGTAGCTCTTCGACATGGTGAAGAACTCGACGGCCACCTCGCGCGCGCCCGGCACCTGCATGATCGAGGGCGCGCAATCGTTCGGCCAGGTGCCGTCGAAGACGATGTCGGCGTAGGCGAGGTCGTGGACGACGAGGATGTCGTGCGCCTTCGCGACGGCGACCACGCGCTCGAAGAAGGAGAGGTCGACGCACATCGCCGTCGGGTTGGAGGGAAAGCCGATGACCAGCATCTTGGGCTTCGGCGTGAGCTCGCGGATGGCGCGCTCGAGCTCCTCGAAGAAGTCGACCTCCGGCGTCATGCGCACCGAGCGGATGTCGGCGCCAGCGATGATGGCGCCGTAGATGTGGATCGGATAGGACGGATTGGGAACCAGCACCGTGTCGCCGCGCTCCAGGCAGGCGAGCATGAGGTGCGCGAGCCCTTCCTTCGAGCCGATCGTGACGATCGCCTCGCTGTCGTGGTCGAACTCGACGCCGTAGCGGCGCCGGTACCAGTCGCAGATCGCCTTGCGCAGTCGCGGGATGCCCTTGGAGACGGAGTAGCCGTGCGTATCCTGGCGCTGCGCGGCCTCGACCAGCTTGTCGACAATGTGCCGCGGCGTCGGGCCGTCGGGGTTGCCCATCGACAGGTCGACGATGTCCTCGCCGCGGCGCCGCGCCGCCATCTTCAGCTCGTTGGTGATGTTGAAGACGTACGGCGGAAGCCGCGTGATCCGGGGAAACTCCTTAGTTCTTGAATAATCACGCATTGTAGAATTCTATCGTGAAACTCCACGCCGCCGGCCCCAGCCCCTACAACACGATCACCGCCTACGGCGAGGATTACGTGCAGGTGAAGGAGCGGCGCTACGGCTCGAGCGTCATCGTCACGGCCGAGGCGGTCCTCGACTGGGAGGTCGCCGAGTTCGCCGCGATGACGGCCGAGGCGCTCGAGGGCCTGAAGGCCCTTGGCCCCGAAATCGTGCTCCTCGGCACCGGCCCCACGCAGCGCTTCCCCCACCCCCGCCTCACCGCGCCGCTTGCCGCGGCCGGGATCGGCGTCGAGGTCATGGACCTGAAGGCGGCCTGCCGGACCTACAACATCCTCGTGGCGGAAGAGCGCAAGGTCGCGCTGGCGCTGCTTTTCAAGTAGAACCCCAGGGGCCAGACCCAGAAGAAAGCGCAGGAGGGCCCATGTCGAAGCTGTTTCCGTCGTTCTCGGAACGCAAGATCCGCACGCGCGGCGCCACGATCCACCTCGAGATGGGCGGCGAGGGACCGCCGGTCCTCCTCCTGCACGGCTATCCCGAAACGCACGCGATGTGGCACAAGGTGGCCCCGCCGCTTGCGCGCGAGTACGCCGTGGTGTGCCCCGACCTGCGCGGCTACGGCGACTCCTCCAAGCCCCGCGGCCTGCCCGACCACAGCAACTATTCCAAGCGCGCCATGGCGAACGACATGGTGGAGGTCATGCGCAAGCTCGGGTTCGACCGCTTCCACGTAGTCGGCCACGACCGCGGCGCGCGGGTCGCGCACCGCATGGCGCGCGACCACGGCGAGCGTGTGCGCACCCTCACCGTGCTCGACATCTCCCCCACGCTCAAGATGTACCAGAGCACGAACCTGCAGTTCGCCAAGGCCTACTGGCACTGGTTCTTCCTCGTGCAGGAGGCGCCGCTGCCGGAGAAGATGCTGCAGGGCCACGTGCCCTGGTACATCCTCGCCCGGCTCGGGCGGGGCAAGAGCGGCCTCAAGCACTTCGACAAGCGGGCGCTCGCGGAGTACACCCGCGCCTTCCGGGATCCGCGCACCATCCACGCCACCTGCGAGGATTACCGCGCCGCGGCCACCATCGACCTCATCCACGACCGGCAGGACCTGCGCAAGAAAATCCGCATGCCGGTGCTCGCCCTCTGGGGCCGGCAGGGCGTCATCGAGGCGCTCTTCGACTGCCTTGCCGACTGGCGCGAGGTCGCCACCGACGTGCGCGGCCGCGCCCTCGCCTGCGGACACTTCATCCCCGAGGAGAAGCCCCGCGAGCTTCTCGCCGAGCTGCGCCGCTTCCTTTCTGCAGCTCGCTAGGGCGCGTCGTCTCGCCCGCCGGGGTCCGAGGCGGCGGGCAGTCGAAGGGTAAAGCGCGCCCCGCGGCCCGGCTCGGAGAGCACCTTCAGGTCGCCGCCGTGGAGCACGGCGATGCGCTTGGCAAGGAAAAGGCCGAGCCCGAGGCCCGCGCGGCGGCCGGGCCGGCTGGAATAGAAGCGGTCGAACACGAAGGGCAGAATCTCCGCCGGAATGCCTGGGCCCTGGTCGATCACCTCGACGAGCGCGGTCTCGACGCCGTTCGCCTGGCGCTCCCGCAGGACCGTCACCGCGACCTCGGCGCGGTCGGGCGACTTCTGCACCGCGTTGGCGACAATGTTTTCCAGGCATTGGCGAAGCCGCGAGGCGTCGCCCGAAACGAGGATCGCCCCCTCCGACTGCGTCGAGACGTGCACCGGATGCTCGGGCGTCGCGAGCATTCCCGCGCACTCGCGCACGAGGCCCGTCAGGTCGAGCACCGCCGGGCGCAGCTCGAACACGCCCGCGTCGAGGCGAGCGACGTCGAGGAGATCGTTGACGAGGCCGTCCAGGCGGCCGAGCGAGCGGTAGATCACCGCCATGTCGGCGAGGTCGCCGTCGCGCTCCTCGTGCTCGGCGCGCCGGCGCAGGAGCTCCAGGCGCAGCCCGATGGGCGCCAGGTGGTTGCGCAGGTCGTGCGCGAGCACGGTCACCAGCTCCTCGACCCCCGCGCGCCGGCCCTGCTCGGCCGCATTGCGGCGGATCTCCTCCGAAAGCTCCGCGCGATGCACCACCATGCCGACCCAGCGCCCGACGGTCTCGAGCATCCGGGCGTCCTCCGCCGTGAAATGGTCCGGCTTCTGCGAGGCGGCCATCAGCATGCCGCGGCGCTCGCCGCCGACGTCGAGGGGCACGCCGATCTCCGACTTCACGCCGAGCGCTTCGCGGATGCCCTTCACCTCCTCCGGATCCGCGTCCACCCGGCCGCTGTAGTACGTCCGGCCCGTCCGGAAAACCTCGACCGTGCGGCCTGCGTTCGAGAGCGGCAGCACGTCGAGGCCGAGCTTGCGCTGCAGCGCCGAGAGCGGCTGCGTGCTCGTGCCGAGCGCCACAAGCGAGTCCCGGGCAGCGTCATACAGGAACGCATCGACCTTGTCCGCCCCGCTCGCCGCGGCGATGAGGTCGCAGACCTGCGTCAGCGTGGCCCCCTGGTCTCCCGCCGGGATGCGCAGCAGTCCTTCGAGCACCTGGAGCATCCGCTGGGGCACGCTTGGGCCGGGCGCATCCATTCCGACCCGGCAGCAAAGCGCGCGCCGACCGGCGGGGCCACGCGCTTGACCATATTGTCCTTTGGCATCAGGCCCCTAGCCGCTTGAAAAAAGGTGCTTGCGGCTCCATCTGAAAACATGTTCAATGAAGACGTTACGAAGCATTGCTAAGAAGGGTCTCTAGAACCTCTCGATGCTGGGCAAGCCGGTCAAAGACTTCAGCCTCCCCTCGACCGGCGGCGTAACGTTCAGGTTGTCCGACGCCCGCGGGAAGAAGCTGGTCCTCTATTTCTATCCCCGGGACAATACCCCCGGCTGCACGCAGGAAGGCGCGGATTTCCGCGACGCCTACGCGGCGTTCAGGCGCGCCGGATGCGAGATCTACGGCATCTCGCGCGATTCGCTGAAGTCGCACGAGGCGTTCAAGGCGAAGATGAGGTTCCCGTTCGAGCTGCTCTCCGACCCCGACGAGAAGGTCTGCGGGCAGTTCGGCGTCCTGAAGTCCAAAACGCTGTACGGGAAGCAAGTCCGCGGCATCGAGCGCAGCACGTTCGTCCTCGACAGGAACGGCGTGCTCGTGCGCGAATGGCGCGGGGTCAAGGTGCCGGGCCACGTCCAGGAGGTATTGAACTTTGCTAAAGCCTTATGACCGTACCCACAGTGACGACATCAGCGAACTAGAAGCCCAGACCGGTCAGTACTTTCCCGCCCCCCTCCCCGCCGCCGCCAGCATGGCGAAGAAACCCGCAGTCCCGCGCAAGCCGAAGACGAAGGCGCGAAAGCTCTTCGTCATCGACACCAACGTGCTCATGCACGACCCGACGAGCCTCTTCCGGTTCGAGGAGCACGACCTCTACCTGCCCATCGGCACGCTGGAAGAGCTCGACTCGCACAAGAAGGGCCTCTCCGACGTGGCGCGCAACGCCCGCCAGGCGAGCCGCTTCCTCGACGAGATCGTCTCGGGGGCGACCGGCGAGATCAAGGACGGGCTTCCCCTCCGCGTGCGCGGCGGGCAGGCGTCCCGCGGCCGGCTCTTCCTGCAGACCGAGGCCATCAACGGCGACCTGCCGGCGAGCCTGCCGCTCGGCAAGACCGACAACCAGATCCTGTCGGTGGTGCGCTTCCTCGCCGAGGCCGAGCGGGCCCGCTCGCCCGCGCGCGAGGTGGTGCTCGTGTCGAAGGACATCAACATGCGCATCAAGGCGCGCGCGCTCGGGCTCGCCGCCGAAGACTACGCGAACGACAAGGTGCTCGAGGACGCCGACCTCCTCTACACCGGCGTGCGGGCGCTGCCGAAGGACTTCTGGAACACGCACGGCCGCGACATGGAGTCGTGGAAGAAGGAGGGCCATACCTACTACCGCATCCGGGGCCCGCTCGTGCCCAAGCTCCACGTGAACGAGTTCGTGTTCGACGAGTCGGGCGAGCGCCCGCTCTACGCGCTCGTCAAGGAGACCGCCGGAAAGATGGCAGTGCTCGAGACGCTGCGCGACTACACGCACGCGAAGAACGCGGTGTGGGGCATCAACGCGCGAAACCGCGAGCAGAACTTCGCGCTCAACCTCCTCATGAACCCGGCGGTGGACTTCGTCACGCTGGTGGGCCAGGCGGGCACGGGCAAGACGCTGCTCGCCCTCGCCGCCGGCCTCACCCAGGTGCTCGACGAGAAGCGCTACTCCGAGATCATCATGACGCGCGTCACCGTGCCGATCGGCGAGGACATCGGCTTCCTGCCGGGCACCGAGGAGGAGAAGATGACGCCCTGGATGGGCGCGCTCGAGGACAACCTCGACGTGCTGAACGCCTCGGACGACTCGGGCGGCGAATGGGGCCGCGCCGCCACGCGCGACCTCGTGCGCTCGCGCATCAAGGTGAAGTCGCTCAACTTCATGCGCGGGCGCACCTTCGTGAACAAGTGGCTCATCATCGACGAGGCGCAGAACCTCACGCCCAAGCAGATGAAGACCCTCATCACGCGCGCCGGGCCGGGGACCAAGGTGGTGTGCCTGGGCAACATCGCCCAGATCGACACCCCCTACCTCACCGAGGGGAGCTCGGGCCTCACCTACGTCGTCGACCGCATGAAGGACTGGAGCCACGCCGGCCACGTGACCCTCGCCCGGGGCGAGCGCTCGCGCCTCGCGGACCACGCCGCCGAAGTGCTGTAGGAAAAGGCTGCTAAATTTGCCGCCCCCGCCCCAACCATCAGGACACCCGAACCCATGAAGTCATTCCACACCCGGGCCTCGCGAGCCGCCGGACTGCTCGCGGCCTTCCTCCTCGTCTTCGGCGTCCAGGCGCTCGCCCAGCAGAAGTACACCCCGCAGCGCGGCCAGGCCGGCAAGGACGTCATCTGGATCCCCACGCCCCAGGACGTCGTCGATCGCATGCTCACGATGGCGCAGGTCACGCCGCGGGACTTCGTCGTCGACCTCGGCGCGGGCGACGGCCGCATCGCCATCGCCGCGGCGAAGAAGTTCGGCGCGCGCGCGATGGGCATCGAGTACAACCCCGACATGGCAAGGCACGCGAACGAGAACGCCGCGGCGGCCGGCGTCGCCGGCGAAGGCGCGGGCAAGGCGTTCATCCGCCAGGGCGACATCTTCGCCACCGACTTCAGCGAGGCGACGGTGCTCACCATGTACCTGCTGCCCGGGCTGAATCTCAAGCTGCGCCCGACGATCCTTTCCATGCGCCCGGGCACGCGCGTCGTCTCGCACGCCTTCACCATGGACGACTGGGAGCCCGACGAGGTGTCCTCGAGCGACGGCCGGCACGCCTACTTCTGGATCGTGCCCGCCAACGTTCAGGGCAGCTGGAACTTCGAGGCGCACGGCCTGAAGAGCGTCCTCAACTTCGAGCAGCGCTTCCAGAAGATCGCCGGCACGATCGCCCTGGGCGAGCTTCGCGCCGGCCTTCGCGCCCCGCGCCTGCGCGGCTTCCACATCGCCTTCGCCTACGTGGACGAGAAGGGCATGCGCCGCGAGTTCACCGGCACCGTGAGCGGCGGCAAGATGGAAGGCAGCTTCCGCGACGACACCGGCGCCACCGGCCGCTGGACTGCCGTAAAGCGATAGAAGCCCGCCTTTTCTGGACTTCCGGGCAGCCGTCAGGCTGCCCGGCAGGGTTCTAATACACGTTCGGATCGGCGTAGTTCTCGAAGCGCGTGTGCGCGCCGAGGAACGTGAGCTTGATCGGCCCGATGGGGCCGTTTCGCTGCTTGCCGACGATCACTTCCGCGATGCCGCGCTGATCCTCCGGAAGGTCGGGCTTGTAGACGACCTCGCGGTAGATGAAGAGGATCACGTCGGCGTCCTGCTCGATGGCGCCCGACTCGCGCAGGTCCGACATCACCGGGCGCCGGTCGGGGCGCTGGTCCACCGCGCGGTTGAGCTGCGAGAGCGCCACCACCGGCACGTCGAGCTCCTTCGCCATGGCCTTGAGCGAGCGCGAGATCTCGGAGATCTCGGTCGCCCGGTTCTCCCCCTGCGAAGTCGAGGCCATGAGCTGCAGGTAGTCGATCACGATGAGGCCCAGCTTCGAGTACTGGCGCTTCAGCCGCCGCGCCCTCGCCCGCACCTCGAGCGCGGTGAGCGCCCCGCCCTCGTCGATGTAGATGGGCGTCTCGTGGAGCTTCGCCATCGCCTCGGAGAGCTCGCTCCATTCGCGGTCGTTGAGGCGGCCCGTGCGCATCTTGTGCTGGTCGACGCGCGCGATCGAGCCGAGCATCCGCATGGCGAGCTGCGTGGCGCTCATCTCCATGGAGAAGATGGCGACCGGCAGCCCGTTGTCGACCGCGACGTGCTCGGCGATGTTGAGCGCGAGCGCGGTCTTTCCCATGCTGGGGCGCGCGGCGATGATGATGAGGTCGCCCGGCTGCATGCCGGAGGTCATCTCGTCGAGCTTCTGGTAGCCCGTGGGCACGCCCGTGACGTCCGAGGGATTGTCGCGGTGGTAGAGGTGGTCGATCTTCTCGAACACGCGCGCGAGCACGGGCTTGATCTCCATCAGCCCCTCGTCCTTGCGCGCCCCCGACTCGGCGATCTGGAAGATGCGCGACTCGGCCTCGTCGAGGAGCTGGCCGACGTCCTTGCCGCCGGGCGAGAGCGCGCTCTCGGCGATGCCGGTGGCGACCTGCGCGAGCTTTCTCTGCACCGCCCGCTCGCGCACGAGCTCGGCGTAGCGGCGGATGTTGAGCGCGCTCGGCGTGTTCTGCGCGAGCGCGCCGAGGTAGGCCGCGCCGCCCGTCTTGTCCTTGTCCTCGCTCGCCTCGATCGACTCGGACACCGTGACCACGTCCGCCGGCCTGTCCGCCTCGATCAGCTTCGCGATGTGCTTCCAGATGCGGCGGTGGTCGTCGCGGTAGAAGTCCTCCCCGGTGACGAGGTCCGCCACGCGGTCGAAGGCCTGGTTGTCGAGGAGCAGCGCCCCGAGCAGCGACTGCTCCGCCTCGATCGAGTGCGGGGGGACCTTGAGGGAAAGAAGCTGCGGATCGGCCTCGCTACGAGCTGCGGCAGTCTGATTGGCTACGGCCATCGGCGCCCCCCTGTTGCATCCATCGCCGAAATTCGGCTGGGTTCTTCGAGCGGTGATGATACCGATTCAGGCGTGCGAAACAGCGCCTTTCCGCGTGGCTTCGGAATCGACGCGTGCGCGCTGTGGAGCGGCGCGCTAAAGGCCTGCGGCTGCGGCATTAATCCGGCAGGCAGGCTGTGAGCAACCTGTGAGGATGCTGTTGGCCGAGGTCGGATGAAATCCGGCTGAAACAAATTAAATCGCTTGACAACGGCACGCCGCGGAAAAGCCGCCCGAGCCCGTTCAAGGATCCGGCCGCGGAAGGGGCGGCCGGACGCTGTGGAGAGCCTGTGGAGAGGCTGTGGAAAGCCTGGGGGCTTGCTGTGGGCTGCGCCCGGAAGCAGCAACGAAAAAGGGGCCGCGAAGGCCCCTTTCCTGGGTATTGCGCCGGTCGGCGCCCCGGGCGCTACTCCGTGTGCTCGCCGAGGACGGAGACCTTGACGGTCGCGGCGACGTCGGTGTGCAGGACCACCTGCACCTCGTACTCGCCCACCTGCTTGAACGGCCCCTGGGGCATGCGCACCTGGGAGCGCTCGACCTCGTGGCCCTGCTTCTCCAGCGCGTCGACGATGTCGTAGTTGGTGACCGAGCCGAAGAGGCGCCCGTCGACGCCCGACTTCTGCGTGATCTGCAGCGTCAGGCCGTCGAGCTTCGCGGCGCGCTCCTGCGCCTGGGCGAGCGCGTCGGCCTGCGCCTTCTCGAGCTCGGCGCGGCGCGCCTCGAACGCCTTCAGGTTCTCCTCGGTGGCGCGCTTCGCCTTGCCCTGCGGGATGAGGAAGTTGCGGGCGTAGCCGTCCTTCACCCTCACCACGTCGCCGAGGTTTCCGAGGTTGACCACCTTCTCCATGAGGATGACTTGCATCCGGAATTCTCCCTTCGCTCGCTCAGTGCAGGTCGGTGTACGGCAGCAGCGCCAGGAACCGCGCCCGCTTGATCGCGTCGGCAAGCTGGCGCTGGTACCCCGCCGAGGTCCCGGTGATGCGCGCCGGAATGATCTTGCCGGTCTCGCTGATGAAGTCCTTCAGGAGCTCCACGTCCTTGTAGTCGATCCACTCGACCTTCTCGGCCGTGAAGCGGCAGAACTTGCGGCGGCGGAACAGCGCCCGCTGCCCGCGGTCCCTGCGGTCCTTGCCGAACTTGCCTTTGCCTTTGCCTTTTGCGCCTCTTCTGGGGGGCATGTCATGCTCCTTCGCTGAATTCGATATCGGTTACGTGCAGCACCAGTCTCTTCGATCCCTTGCGCTTCGCCGCGAGGAACCCTCTCACCGTCACCTCCGAGCCCATCGCCCGCGTGGCGAGGAGCCGGGCCTGCGCATCGAAGGCCACCGCGCCGATCTCCGCCGTCACCTTGCGCCGCCCGCCCGCCTCGTCCTGCTCGGACTCGTGCTCGAGGCGGAAGTCGACGACCGGGATGCCGGCGGGCGTGAACCGAAGCGCGCCCAGCTCGACGATGCGTCCGGTGAGCTCGGCCCGGTTCAGGCGGCCGGCGCCGGGCTCGCGGCCTCGGCCGGACGGCCCTCGGTCTTCGCTTCGGTCCGGGACTCGGCCTTCGCCTCGCCTCCGCCGCGCTGGTCCATCATCGACTTCGACTTCTCCTCGCGCATCATGGGCGAAGGCGTCGTGACCGCCTTGGGCATCTTGATGATGAGGTGGCGCAGCACCGCGTCGCTGAACTTGAACGAGTGCTCGAGCTCCGTGAGCGTCTCGTTGTCGCACTCGATGTTCATGAGCACGTAGTGCGCCTTGTGCACCTTCTGGATCGGGTAGGTGAGCTGGCGCCGGCCCCAGTCCTCGAGGCGGTGCACGGTGCCGTTGCGCTGCGCCACCACGTTGCGGTAGCGCTCGACCATCTGCGGGACCTGCTCGCTCTGGTCCGGATGGACGATGAAGACGATCTCGTAATGCCGCATGCCTGTTTGACTCCTTTTCCCATGGGTTGAGGCCAACCGCCATGCGCAAGCGGCGTGACCAGGAATTCGCGCCCTGGGGCACGAAGGGCCGTGATTCTACTGGAAAAAGGGCCCCGGAAACCAGCCCTTGCAGGCCCCGGCGGCTACTCGCCCCCGCCGATGCCGAGCTCCTCCTTCACCGTCTGGAGGATGGGCCCGACCTTCTCCACCGCCCGGCGGATCTTGTCTTCCGGCACCTCCAGGGTCCGCGCCCAGTACTTGAGCGCCTCCGGATTCGAGGCGTCGATCTCCGTCATGTCGGGCGGGATGTACCCCGTGCCCGGATTGCCTTGGTGGGGGGCGGTCATTCCCCTCTGACCGCCTCTGCGCCGGATTGTTCGAGGTCTCAGCGCTCGCGCCCGGCCTCGTGGAACGCTTTCTGCACGGGCGAGAGGATGTACTCGAGCACCGAACGGGTGCCGAGGTGGATCTCGCTTGCGACCTGCATGCCCGGCTGCAGCGGGTAGCGCCGGCCCTCGGCGACGAGCTCCTGCCCCGCGAGCTCGACGAGCGTGCGGAAGGAAAGCGGCCCCATCGGCCGGTCGCGGCCCGAGAGCGCGTCCGAGCGCGTGTTGGGCGAAGGCGCCTCGGTCGCATCCGCGTTGACGTGCGTGACCGTTCCCTCCACAAGTCCGTACTTCTGGAACTGGAACGCGGCGAGCTTGAGGCGCGCCGGCTGCCCGGGCCGCACGAAGCCGACGTCGTCGTTGGAGACCCACACCTCGGCGACGAGCTTGTCGTTCTCCGGCACGATCGTCATCAGGATCGTGCCCGGCGCCGCCACGGTGCCGGCGGTGTGCGTGGCGAGATCCTTGACCACTCCAGCCTGCGGGGCGCGCAGCTCCAGAAGCTCGCGCCGGTGGCGCTGCTTGGCGAGCTCCTGGCTCGCGCGCTCGAGCTCCGCCGCCACCTCCACACGCTCGGTGCGCAACTGCCGGCGGTAGTCGGCCGTGATCTGCGCGAGCTTCTTCTCCGACTGCTCGATGAGCGCGCGGCTCGCGAGAATGGCCGATTCCTGCGCCCGCAGGTCCTGCTCCTTCTCGATGCGCTCGCGCTGCTTGTCCCGGTAGAGAATGCGCCCGGCGAAGCCGTCCGCGGTCAGCTTCTCGAACGCCCGCTCCTGCTCCCGGTAGTGCGGCAGCACCTGCTCGAGCTTCGCCTTGGTCGCCTCCGCGCCCGCGAGCTCGTACCGCGCCTTCTCGAGGAGCGCCCGCTCCTGCGCGAGCGCGTTCTCATAGGCGCGCACGTTGGCCACGTACTGCGCTTCCACCTGCCGATAGAGTTCCGGCGGATCGCCCTCACCCATCGCGAGCGGCTGCCCTGTGAGCTGCGCGTCGATCCTCCGCAGCGCGAGGCGCTTGTTGTGCACCTCCGTCTCGATCGCGCTCACGTCCGCCTGCGTGAGCACCGAATCCATCCGGATGAGCACCTGCCCCTCGCGCACCGCCTCCCCCTCGCGCACGAGGATCTCCTTCACGATCCCCTGCTCCGCCGGCTGCACGATCTTGAGGTAGCTCGAGGGCACCAGCTTCCCGTCCGCCACCGCCACGATGTCGAGCCGCCCGAACACCACCCACAGCACCACCCCGACCAGCAACCCGATCAGCAGCCTCAGCATCCACCCCGCCAGCGGCGCCGGCGGCCTCTCCTGGATCCGCAGCAGCGGCGGCGAAAAGTCGATGGGGTTCGCGAGCTTCACTACGCGTGCCCCATCTCGTCGACCACGCGGATCTGGGTAGTGTTCTCCACGGCCACGCCTATGATGTCGTCCACCGCAAGGTTCTTGGGGAACTGATGGGCGACGAATAGGACCGTCGCCGAGCCCTTGAGCTTGTTGACCGTGGCGGCGAAGCGCTCGGCGGTGTGCGTGTCCAGGGCGCTGGTGGCTTCGTCGAAGAGGAGTACGCGCGGGCGCTTGAGCAGGGCGCGGGCGATGGCGAGGCGCTGGCGCTGGCCGCCGGAGAGGCCGGTGCCGTGCTCGCCGATCTCGGTGTTGTAGCCCTGCGGGAGCTGCTCGACGACTTCGTGGATCTCGGCGGTCTTGCAGGCGCGCACGATGTCGGCGAAGGAAGCGCTGGGGTTGGCGGCGAGGAGGTTCTCGTAGATGCTGCCGCTGAAGAGGACCGTCTCCTGGGGAACGACGCCGAAGTACTGGCGAAGCTCGTTGGCGGAGAAGTGCCGAATGTCGCGGCCGTCGATGGCGATCTGGCCGTCGGTGGGGTGGTAGAAGCCTAGAAGAAGCTTGGCGAGCGTGCTCTTGCCGCAGCCGGAAGGGCCGGTGAGGACGGTGAGCTTGCCGGGCTGAAGGGTCAGGTTGAGATTCTTGTAGAGGAAGGGATGCTCAGGCGAGTAGCGGAAGGCGAGGTCGCGGATCTGGATCTCGCACCTGCCCTCCGGTGCGCGTGACGGCATGAGCGCGTAAGGCTCGGTGGGCGCGTCCATGATGTCGCCCAGGCGCCGGACGGCGATGGAGGCCTGCTGGAACTCGTGCCACAGGCCCGCGAGCCGGAGCATCGGTTGCGACATGCGGCTCGCGAACATCTGGAAGGCGACGAGCATGCCGATGGTGAAGCCGTCGTTCCGCATGACCAGCAGCGCGCCGAAGCAGAGGATGCCCAGCGTCATCGCCTGCTCGAGCAGGTTGGCGAGGGTGTTGTAGGTGTTGGAGACCTGCCGCGTGTCGAAGCCGGCGGCGAGGTACTGCGCCAGCATCTCGTCGTAGCGGCCCTCGAGGCGCGGCTCCATCTGCAGCGACTTCACCGTCTCGATGCCCGCCACGTACTCGGTGAGGAACGCCTGGTTGCGCGCGCCGATCAGGAACTGCTTGTTGAGCCGCGCGCGGAGCATCGGCGTGACGGCGATCGACAGCGCGGTGATGAGGACGAGCATGGCGAGCGCGACGAGCGTGAGCTGCCAGCTGTAGAAGAACATCACCGCGAGGAAGACGAGCAGGAACGGGAAGTCGAGGATCAGCGACACCGCCGCGCCGGCGAGGAACTCGCGCACCGTCTCCACGGCGCGCACCCGCGCGATGGTGACCCCCGTGGGCCGGTGCTCGAAGTACGGCACCACCATGCGCAGCACCTGCCGGAAGACCTGGCTGCCGAGGACGGCGTCCACGCGGTTGCCGGTGTGGAGCACCATGTACTGGCGCAGCCATCCCATACCCGCGTTGAAGAGCATGAACATGGCGAGGCCGACGGCGATGACCACCAGCGTGTTGGTCGTCTGGTGCACCACCACCTTGTCGATGATGACCTGCGTGAAGAGCGGCGTGGTCAGTGCAAGGAGCTGGATGAAGAGCGACGCGAGGAGCACGTCGCGCCAGATGCGCTTATGGCGCAGGAGCTCCGCCCAGAACCAGCGGAAGCCGAACTTCGAAGCGCGCTCCGCGCCGTCGTCGCCCTCGATGGGCGCCTTGCGCTCGTGGCGCACGAGGAGGAGCACCGGCTCGAAGCGCTCGCGGAATTCCTGCGCCGTAGCGGTGATTGGCCGGTAGTCGCCGGCCTGAAAGTACGCTACGCGCTCGTCCTCGATCCGGCCGACGATGGCCGGCACGCGCGACTCGCCGCGCAGGAATCCGACGCAGGGCGTCGGCACCTTGCCGAGGCCGGCCCGGGAGACGTCGAAGCTACCCGTGGCGAAGCCGAGCGACTTGGCCGCCTCGAGGAGCTGCAGCGTCGTGTGCGGCGCCGGGAAGCGCTGCACGAGGAGCGCGGCGTCGAACGGCAGCCGGTTGAGCTGGCACAGGCTCCCCAGCAGCCAGACAAACGCTTCCCCCGACAGCGCCGCCTCTTGCACAACCGCCCCCCTGACGATCGGTCATGCCCCGTGTGTGCGGAAAGTCTAATGGGCGCGTTCGGAGACGGCGCACCGGCCGCCCAGAAACCGACAGCGCGATAAATGCCGGCGAAGCGCCGGCTTCTAGTCGCCGGTCGGGGAGATGCGGAACTCGACGACGGTGCCGTTCTTCTCGAGGGTCTGGGCGAGGCGGCCGGCGGCGGCGCGGTCGGTGGAGCGGATGACCATGGCGTGGCGGCGGATGTGGCCCTCGCCCACCAGGCGGTAGGTGAAGCCGGCGATGCTGAAGCCGTGGTCCTCGACGAGCTCGCGGATCTCCTGCTCGGTCATGCCCCCGGCGCGCTGGAACTGCACGTCGAAGTGGTAGTAGGACTGGAACGGCATGTGGCTCTCGATCCAGCGGAAGAAGGAGAGCACGCCGAGCGTGATGATGACCGAGACCACCAGCGGGAAGTAGAAGCCGATGCCGGCGAGGATGCCGATGGCGGAGGTGATCCAGATGGACGCGGCGGTGGTGAGCCCCCGCACCGAGAGGCCTTCCTTGATGATGACGCCGGCGCCGAGGAAGCCGATGCCGGTCATGATGCCCTGGGCCATGCGGGTGGGGTCGATCTGCAGCCGCCCGACCTCGACCTGCACCCAGTGGGCCTCGTAGACGGTGACCAGCATCAGGAGGGCGGAGGCGACGCAGACGAGCGCATGGGTGCGGAAGCCGGCCGGCCGGCCGTGGTACGAGCGCTCGAAGCCGATGAGGGACCCCGCCAGCAGGGCTGCCAGGAGCCGAGCCGCCATCTCGTAGATGTCGGTGATGTCGATGGTCACGGGCCGCTATCCTACCCAACGGCGTTGGCGCCTGATAGCATTCGAGAAACGGCGGCCGGTGCCGCCGTTTCCATTTGGGGGTTTGAAGCGGCACCTGGGGGTTGAAGCTGCATCTGGGGGTTTGAAGACTATGTCCCACGTCATGAATACCTACGCCCGGCAGCCGGTCGCGTTCGTGCGCGGCGAGGGCGTGTGGCTTTGGGACGAGGCCGGGAAGAAGTACCTCGACGCGCTCGCCGGCATCGCCGTCAACACGCTCGGCTACGCGCACCCGCGCCTCACCGAGGCGCTCCGCAAGCGCCTCGAGACCGGCGTCATCCACACCTCGAACCTCTGGCGCGTCCCGGACCAGGAGGCGGCGGCCGACCGGGTGGCCGAGATCACGGGGCTCGACGAGGTGTTCTTCTGCAACTCGGGGCTGGAAGCGAACGAGGCGGCGATCAAGATCGCGCGCAAGTACGGCCACGACCGCGGCGTCGCGGAGCCCGCCATCGTCGTGATGGAGAAGGCCTTCCACGGCCGCTCGCTCGCCACGCTCTCGGCCACCGGCAGCCGCAAGGTGCAGGCGGGCTTCGAGCCGCTGGTGCAGGGCTTCGTGCGCGTGCCGCTCAACGACCTCGAGGCGGTGCGCCAGGCGGGCGAGCACAACCGCAACATCGTCGCGGTGATGATCGAGCCCATCCAGGGCGAGGGCGGCATCAACGTCTCGCGCCTGGAGTACCTGCGCGGCCTGAAGGCGCTCTGCGACGAGAAGGAATGGCTCTTCATCTCCGACGAGGTGCAGTGCGGCCTCGGGCGCACCGGCAAGTGGTTCGTCTACCAGCACGCCGGCTTTCTCCCCGACGTGGTGCCGCTCGCCAAGGGGCTCGGCTCCGGCGTCCCGGTCGGCGCCTGCGTGGTCGGCAACCGGGCGAAGGGAGTGCTCAAGCCCGGCAACCACGGCTCCACCTTCGGCGGCAACCCGCTCGCCATGACCGCGGTCATCGCCACCATCGACACGGTGAAGGAAGAGAACCTCATGGCGCGCGCCGTGGCCACCGGCGAGACGATCCGAAATGGCCTGCGCGAGGCGCTCGAGGGCGCCGGCGGCGTGACCGAGATCCGCGGCATGGGCGCGATGATCGGCGTCGAGCTCGCGAAGCCCTGCGGCGAGCTCGTGCTGCAGGCGCTCGAGGCGGGGCTCGTCCTCAACGTGACCGCCGACAACGTGATCCGGATGCTCCCGCCGCTCGTCATGGCCGAGGCGGAGGCGAAGGAGGTGGTGCGCCGGCTCGCGCCGCTCGTCCGCAACTTCCTCTCGGGCGGCGCCGCATGACGCCGATGCCCAAGGTGGCCGTCCGCCACTTCCTGCAGATCCGCGACTTCACGCGCGAGGAGTACGAGCACCTCTTCGCCCGCACCCGGTGGATCAAGGACAAGTTCAAGCGCTACGAGCGCTACTGGCCGCTCGAGGACCGCACGCTCGCGATGATCTTCGAGAAGCAGTCCACCCGCACGCGCCTCTCCTTCGAGGCGGGCATCCACCAGCTCGGCGGCGCCGCCATCTTCCTCAACACGCGCGACTCGCAGCTCGGCCGCGGCGAGCCGGTCGAGGACGCGGCGCAGGTCGTCTCGCGCATGTGCGACATCGTCATGATCCGCACCTTCGAGCAGTCGATCGTCGAGCGCTTCGCCGCGCACTCGCGCGTGCCGGTCATCAACGGCCTCACCAACGAGCATCACCCCTGCCAGATCCTCGGCGACATCTACACCTACACCGAGCACCGCGGCTCGATCGAGGGCCGCACCGTCGCGTGGATCGGCGATTCCAACAACGTGCTGCACAGCTGGCTGCAGGCGGCGCCCATCTTCGGCTTCAAGGTGAACGTCTCCACGCCCCCGGGCTACGAGGTGGAGCCCGAGCGGCTCTGCTCGAACTGCGAGTCCTTCGCCGACCCGATGGAGGCGGCGAAAGGCGCCGACCTCGTCACCACCGACGTCTGGACCTCCATGGGCTTCGAGGCGGAGGACGCCGAGCGCAAGCGCGCCTTCCAGGACTGGCAGGTCGACGCCGAGATGATGCGCGCGGCGAAGAAGGACGCGCTCTTCATGCACTGCCTGCCGGCGCACCGCGGCGAGGAGGTCGCCGCCGAGGTGATCGACGGGCCGCAGAGCGTCGTCTGGGACGAGGCGGAGAACCGCCTGCACTCGCAGAAGGCGCTGCTCGAATTCCTCATGCTGGGAGTCGTGAAGTAATGGCCAACGCCGCAAGAAGCGACAAGAACGCAAGACCCGACGTGAAAAAGGTGGTCCTCGCCTACTCCGGGGGGCTCGACACGTCCGTGATCCTGAAGTGGCTGCAGGACAAGTACCGCTGCGAGGTGGTCACGTTCACCGCCGACCTCGGCCAGGGCGGCGAGGTCGAGCCGGCGCGCAAGAAGGCGCTCAAGCTCGGCATCCCGCCGAAGAACATCTTCATCGAGGACCTGAAGGAAGAGTTCGTCCGCGACTTCGTGTTCCCGATGTTCCGGGCCAATACCGTCTACGAGGGCGAGTACCTCCTCGGCACCTCCATCGCCCGCCCGCTCATCGCCAAGCACCTGATCCAGATCGCGCGCAAGACCGGCGCGGACGCCATCGCGCACGGCGCCACGGGCAAGGGCAACGACCAGGTCCGCTTCGAGCTCGGCGCGCTCGCGCTCATGCCCGAGGTCAAGATCATCGCGCCCTGGCGCGAATGGGACCTCCTCTCGCGCGAGAAGCTCCTCGCCTACGCCGACCGGCACCGCATCCCGGTGGACTTCAAGAAGCGAAAGGGCGGCGCGCCCTACTCGATGGACGCGAACCTGCTGCACATCTCCTACGAGGGGGGCGTCCTCGAAGACCCGGCCTACGAGCCCGAGGAGTCCATGTGGCGCATCACCGTCTCGCCGGAGAAGGCGCCCGCGAGGCCCGAGTACGTGGAGCTCGAGTACCGCAAGGGCGACATCGTCGCCGTCAACGGCCGCCGGATGTCCCCGGCCAAGGTGCTCGCGGAGCTGAACCGCCTCGGCGGGCGCCACGGCATCGGGCGCCTCGACATGGTCGAGAACCGCTACGTCGGCATGAAGAGCCGCGGCTGCTACGAGACCCCGGGCGGCACCATCATGCTGAAGGCGCACCGGGCGATCGAGTCGATCACCCTCGACCGCGAGGTCGTGGCGCTCAAGGACGACCTCATGCCGCGCTACGCGCGCATGATCTACAACGGCTACTGGTTCAGCCCCGAGCGCAGGCTGCTGCAGCAGCTCATCGACGCCTCGCAGGCGCCGGTGAACGGCACCGTGCGCGTGAAGCTCTACAAGGGCACGGTGCTCGTCACGAGCCGCGCCTCGCGCGGCGACTCGCTCTTCGACGCCTCGATCTCGACCTTCGAGGACGACCGCGGCGCCTACAACCAGGCCGACGCCGCCGGCTTCATCCGCCTGAACGCGCTGCGGCTGCGGATCGCGGCGCGGAAGGGCCGCAAGTAACCATGCGCCTCGCGCTCGCCCTGCTGCTTTCGCTCTTCGTGGCGAGCGCCCATCCCGCCCCCTTCGCAGTGCAGGTCGGCGACACCAAGGTGGCGCTCGACACGCCGGCCGGGTTCGCCGACACGATGTTCACCGGCTCGCCGCGGCTCATCGAGCTGGCCGAGTCGCTCACCTCGGCGTCGAACCGCATCCTCCTTTTCGCGCTCACCGACGCGGATCTCCGGCGCTTCACGCTCGGCGACCCGATCGAGGGGCGGCGCTACCTGATCGCCGTCACGCCGCGCGCCATGGAGCGCGAGCGGGTGAGCGGCGAGGCTTTCCGGGCGTTCGTCGACGAGGCGCTCCGGAACGCGGGCAAGCCGCCCGCGCCGGGCAAGCCGCTCCTGGAGGTGCTCGACGCGCGGCCGGGGAAGCTCACGCTCCTCGAGGAGCTCCGGCGCGAGCCCGACGTGGTCTCCGTCCTGCAGGGCACGCGGCTCACGCCGAGCGAGGATCGCCCCGAGCTCAAGCAGTACCTTCTTTCCACCACCACGCTCATCCTGCTCCGCGGCAAGGCGCTCAGCCTGGGCGTGCACACCACCTACGAGGGCCCGGCGGACGTAGACTGGATCCGCATCGTGACCGCGCGCTGGATCGACGAGCTGCAGCGCCTGAACACGCGCTAGGAGAAAGGAGCCTCCCATGCCCTCTTTCGACATCGTCTCGCAGGTCGATCGCCAGGAAGTGAAGAACGCGGTCGAGCAGGCGAACAAGGAAATCGGCAATCGCTACGACTTCAAGGGCTCGGACGCCCGCGTGGAGCAGAACGAGCTCGAGCTCACGGTCTTCGCCGACGACGACTTCAAGCTCGGCCAGGTCATGGATGTCCTGCGGAACCGCCTCGCCAAACGCAACGTCGACGTGCGCGCCCTCGAGCCCGGAAAGCCCGAGAAGATCTCCGGCGACAAGGTGAAGCAGCCCGTGACCCTGAGGAACGGCATCCCGGTCGAGAAGGGCAAGCAGATCGTCAAGCTCATCAAGGACGCGAAGCTCAAGGTAAACGGCTCCATCCAGGGCGACGCCGTGCGCGTGCAGGGCACGAAGAAGGACGACCTGCAGGCCGCCATCCAGCTCGTGCGCAGCCAGGTCACCGACCTCCCGCTCCAATTCATCAATTTCAGGGATTGAGAGTCACAACTGCAGGGATTGAGCGGCCCCGATGAGCCGGCTCGACGGCAAGGTTGCGCTCATTACGGGCGGCGGCGCGGGCATCGGCGCCGCCACGGCGCGGCGGTTCTGCGCCGAGGGCGCGCGCGTCGTGCTCGTCGACCTCGACGCCGGGCGGCTGGAGGCAACAAAGGTTTCCATTCAGGGCGGCACGGAGCCTGAAGTGGGCCCCCGTGTTGCCACCTGCGTGGCCGACGTCGCGGACGAGGGGGCGACAGAGCGGGCGGTCCAGGCGGCGCTCGGGGCCTTCGGAAGGCTCGACGTCCTCGTCAACAATGCCGCGATGCGCAACTACTCGGCGGTGGCCGAGGCGACGGCCGAGGAATGGGCGAAGGTGGTCTCGGTGAACCTGACTGCGGCTGCGGGCTTCGCCCGGGCCGCCCTGCCGGCGCTGCGGGAAAGCGGCAAGGGGGCGATCGTCAACGTCTCGTCCTGCTACGCGGTCGCCGGACGCAAGGGCATGGCCATCTACGACGCCACGAAAGCGGGCCTGCTCGCCCTCACCCGCACCCTCGCCCACGAGGAGGCGCGCCACGGCATCCGCGCGAACGCCGTGTGCCCCGGCCCCACGCTGACGGAGTTCCACATCGAGCGCGCCCGCGCCGCAGGAAAGGATCGGACGGCGCTCGAGCGCGCGCGCGATGACGCCTCGCTTCTCGGCCGCTGGGCGACGCCCGAGGAGATCGCCGCCCCCATCCTCTGGCTCGCGAGCGACGAGGCGTCCTTCGTGACCGGCGCCGCGCTCATGGTGGACGGCGGGCTGTCGATCAAGTAGCGCGCGACCGACTCAGTCGCCTTCGCTGAGCGCGAGCGTCCAGCGCTCGTAGAGCCGGTCGGCCACCGCGTGCAGGGCCTCGACGCGGCGCCCGATGTCGCGGCGGATCTCCTCGGCGCTTTGCACGCCGGCGCTCCTGCCGGCGTCGTTGCCCGCCGCCCGGGCAGCGAGCGCGTGCTCGTGCTCCTTGCCTTTCAGCCAGGACTCGATCATCGGCACGGTCATCTCGACGTGGCATTGCATGCCGAGATGCGGGCCGATCGCGAAGGCCTGGTTCGCGCAGTGGTCGTTCTCGAGGATGCGCGTGGCCCCCGGCGGGATGCTGAAGGTCTCGCCGTGCCAGTGGAAGGACTCGAATGCCGAAAGCTCGCCGAGCCACGCGCGCGCCACGGAGTTGTCGCAAACGCGCACCTCGCCCCAGCCCATCTCGCGCACGGGGCTCGGGCGCACGACGCCGCCGAGCGCCTTCGACATGAGCTGGCCGCCGAGGCAGTGCCCGATCACGGGAACGTCCTTTCGCACCGCCTCGCGAATGAGCTCGAGCGCCGGCGCAATCCACGGCAGGTCGTCGTTCACGCTCATCGGCCCGCCCATGAAGCACAGGCCCGAGTACCGCCTTGCATCGCGAGGCACCGCATCGCCCCGGTCGAGCGCCACGAGCTCGAGCGGCACCGAGCGGCCCTCGAGATAGGTGGCAAAATAGGCAGGTCCTTCGCTCGGGGAGGTGCGGATGATGGCGACGGGCTTCATGCCTTATTGTATTTCGCTCGGCCTCGCGGCTGCACTCTTCGCCGGTGCGGTCTCGGCCGCCGAGGTCGCGCTCGTCGGCGTCATCGGCCGCAAGGCGGCCGTGCTCGCCGTCGACGGCGGCGCGCCGAAGACGGTCAAGGTCGGGCAGGTCTGGCGAGGGATCAAGGTCCTGCAGGTCGAGCGCGAGAGCGCAGCCGTCGAGATCGAAGGCGAGCGGCGCGTCCTGGCGCTCGGGCAGCACTACCGCAGCGCTCCCGCCGAAAGCGACCGGCAGAGCGTCATCCTGGCGGCCGACCCGGCCGGTCACTTCTTCGTCGAAGGCGCGGTGAACGGCAGTCCGATGCGCTTCGTGGTCGATACCGGCGCCACGCTCATCGCGCTGCCCGGCGCCGATGCCGAGCGCCTGGGCCTCGACTACCGCAAGGGCCGCCGCGGCATCTCGCAGACGGCCAACGGCCCGGTCGCGGTCTACCAGGTGCGCCTCGATAGCGTGCGCGTCGGCGACATCGAGCTCCACGGCGTCGAGGGGCTCGTCATCGAGCAGGGCCTGCCCGTCGCCCTCCTCGGCATGAGCTTCCTCAACCGCGTCGACATGCGCCGCGACGGCGACCGCATGACCCTGATCCGCCGCTTCTGACACCCGAAAAAGGGGTCAGAACAATTTACGGGGAATCACAGCGGCGATTGATGCCTGTTCATTCTTCGTAAATTGTTCTGACCCCGTTATTTGCCGGGGACGAGGGGCACGAAGCGCACGGGGAGGACGCGCTTCTCGTCGAGGCCGCCGTCGGCGCGCTTGGTGAAGAGCTTGAGGAACTGGACGTCGCCCGCGCCGCCCACGGGGATGACCAGGCGGCCGCCGGGCTTGAGCTGCTCGACGAGCGTTTGCGGCACCGAGGGCGCCGCCGCCGTCACGACGATGCCGTCGAACGGCGCTTTCTCGGGCCAGCCCTGGTACCCGTCGCCGATGCGCACCTCGATATTGCGGTAACCGAGCTCGGCCAGCCGCCGGGCCGCCTCGTTCCCGAGGGAGGGAATGAGCTCGATCGAATAGACCTGGGCGGCGATCTCGGCGAGGACCGCCGCCTGATAGCCCGAGCCCGTGCCGACGTCGAGCACGGTCTCGCCGCCGGAGAGGCCGAGAAGGTCCGTCGAGAGCGCGACGATATAGGGCTGCGAGATGGTCTGGCCGGCGCCGATGGCGAGCGGCCGGTTCTCGTAGGCCGACGCGGCCTGCGACGCATCGACCAGCCGGTGCCGCTCGACCTTGCCGAGTGCCCTGCGCACCGGCTCCGACATCCGGGCAAGGCCCGTCTCCACGGCCGTCTCCGCGTAGGTGCGGTCGACCTCCTCCACCATGCGCGCGCGGAGCGCGGCGAAGTCCTGGGCGTGGGTTCCTTCCATGACGAGAAACCCGGCGGCGGCGAGAAGTGCCCTTAGCTTGCCCGTTTCTTCTTCTCGATGAGCGCGTAGGCGCTGTGGTTGTGGATGGACTCGAAGTTCTCCGACTCCACCACGTAGGACTCGATGCGCTCGTCGAGGTTGAGCACCGAGGCGACGTCGCGCACGAGATCCTCGACGAACTTCGGATTGTCGTAGGCGCGCTCGGTGACGTACTTCTCGTCGGGGCGCTTGAGCAGGCCGTAGAGCTCGCAGGAGGCCTGCTTCTCCACGAGGTCGACGATCTCCTCGATCCAGACGAAATCGGTCGTCTGCGCGGTCACCGTGACGTGCGAGCGCTGGTTGTGCGCGCCGCGATCGGAGATCTTCTTCGAGCAGGGGCACAGGCTCGTCACGGGCACCACCACCTTCATGGTGAAGCGCTGGCGGCCGCCGTGGATCTCGCCGATGAAGCTCACCTCGTAGTCCATCAGGCTCTTCACGCCGGAGACCGGCGCCTTCTTCTCGATGAAGTACGGGAAGGTCATCTCGATGTGTCCTTCCTCGGCCTCGAGCTTCTCCACCATCTCGCGCAGCATCTGCTGGAAGGTCTCGACCGTGATCTCGCGCTCGTGCGCCTCGAGGATCTCGACGAAGCGCGACATGTGGGTACCCTTGAAATGGTGCGGCAGCCCCACGTACATGTTGAAGTGCGCGATGGTGTGCTGCGCCCCGGAGGCGCGGCCCGAGGCCCGGTCGTTCGTCGGCCGCTCGGTGATGCGCACGGGATGGCGGATGCCCTTGATGCCCACCTTGTCGATGGCGAGCTTGCGGGAGTCGGGCGCCCCCTGGACGTCCGGGATGTTCTGCAGATCGCGCGCTTTCATGAGCCTTATTCTAACAGCCGAGTAATTTACTCGGGCATTACCCGCTCGATCGCTTCCCGGATGCCGGAAGCATCGAGGCCAACCGAGGCGAGCAGCTTCGCCGGGTCGCCGTGATCGACGAAGCGATCGGGCAGCCCGAGAAGCAGCGTGCGCGTCTCGAGGCCGAGGCGGCTGAGGGCCTCGCACACGGCCGATCCCGCGCCGCCCATGACCTGGTGCTCTTCCACGGTCACGATCAGATGATGCGAGCGGGCCAGGCGTTCCACGAGTTCCACATCGAGCGGCTTCACGAAGCGCATGTTGGCCACGGTGCAGTCGAGCGCCTCGGCAGCCTCCAGCGCCGGCCTGACCATCGAGCCGAACGCGAGGATCGCCACGCCGCGCCTGCCCTCGCGCACGAGCTCGCCCTTGCCGATGGGGAGCGGCCGCAGCAGCTCGGGCTTCGCCTCGCCGAGCGCCGCACCGCGCGGGTAGCGCACCGCGGCCGGCCCGTCGTGGAGAAATCCGGTCGTGAGCATCCGCCGGCACTCGTCGGCGTCCGCGGGCGCCATGACGACGAGGTTCGGCACCGTGCGCAGATACGCGTAGTCGAAGGCGCCGTTGTGCGTGGCGCCGTCGCCGCCGACGAGGCCGCCGCGATCGAGGGCGAAGAGAACCGGCAGGTTCTGGATCGCGACGTCGTGGATGAGCTGGTCGTAGGCGCGCTGCAGGAACGTCGAGTAGATGGCGACGACGGGCTTCATGCCCTCGCAGGCGAGCCCCGCGGCGAAGGTGACCGCGTGCTGCTCGGCGATGCCGACGTCGAAGTAGCGCTCGGGATACTGCGCGGCGTACTTCACCATGCCGGACCCCTCGCACATCGCCGGGGTGATGGCGACGAGCCGCGGCTCCTGCGCGGCCATGTCGCAGAGCCACTCGCCGAAGATCTGCGAGTAGGTGGGCTTGCCCCCGGCCGTCTTCTTCAGGCCTTCGGCCGGGTCGAACTTGCCCGGGCCGTGGTAGGCGATCGGGTCGTCCTCGGCTAGCTTGTAGCCGTGCCCCTTGCGCGTGACGACGTGGAGGAACTGCGGGCCCTTGAGCTTCCTGATGTTGGCGAGCGTCGGCACGAGCGCGTCGAGGTCGTGCCCGTCGATGGGGCCGATGTAGTTGAAGCCGTATTCCTCGAAGAGCGTGGAAGGCGTGACCATGCCTTTCATGTGCTCCTCGGCGCGCCGCGCCAGCTTCCACGCGCCGGGCACGCGCTTCAGCAGGTGCTCGCTCGCGCGCCGCGCCGTCGAATAGAGCCGCCCCGAGAGGAGCCGCGCGAGATAGTTCGTGAGCGCGCCAACGGGCGCCGAGATGGACATCTCGTTGTCGTTCAGGATGACGAGCAGGTCGACGTCCATGGCGCCGGCGTTGTTCAGCGCCTCGAAGGCCATGCCGGCCGACATCGCGCCGTCGCCGATCACGGCGATGCACTTGCGGCTTTCCCCCTTCAGCTTGGCGGACACCGCCATGCCGAGCGCCGCGGAGATGGAGGTGCTGGAATGCGCCGTGCCGAACGTGTCGTAGGGCGACTCCGAGCGGCGCGGAAAGCCCGAGATGCCCCCGAGCATGCGAAGCTGCGCCATCGCCTCGCGCCGGCCGGTGAGGATCTTGTGCGGGTAGGTCTGGTGCCCGACGTCCCAGACGATGCGGTCCTCGGGCGTGTCGAAGACGTAGTGCAGCGCGATGGTGAGCTCGACCGTGCCGAGGTTCGAGGAGAGGTGCCCGCCCGTGCGCGCCACCGACTCGAGCACGAAGGCGCGCAGCTCCTCCACGAGCTGCGGCAGCTGCCGGCGATCGAGGCGCCGCAGGGCCGACGGGTCGTCGATCGTCTTCAGCAGCTCATACATCGCCGGATTGTAGTGCGGTTGGCTCTGCCGCCCGGCCGCGGCGTCGGCGCGCGCGTCGGCCTGCGTGCCCGGGCCGGCGTCGGGGTGCAGCCCATCGGTGATCGTGCTCATGCCTAGAATTTTCTCAGAACGATGTAGTCGGCGAGCTCGGCGAGCCGGCGCGCGGGCGCGCCCAGCCCCTCGAGCGCGCCACGGGCCTGCGCGCGAAGCTCTTCGGCGAGCGAGCGGGCGCGCGCCGCGCCGAGCAGCGTCACGTACGTCGCCTTGCCCTGCTCGGCGTCCTTGCCCGCGGTCTTGCCGAGCGTCGCGGTGCTCGCCTCGTGGTCGAGGATGTCGTCCACGACCTGGAACGCGAGCCCGACCGCGGCGGCGTAGCGCTCGAGCCTCTCCCTGTCGGCCGCGCCGCGCGTGGGGCCGCACGCGTAGCCGAGGGCGACGGCCGCGCGAATAAGCGCGCCGGTCTTGTGGATATGCATGAACTCGAGCTCGGCGAGCTCGAGCTCGCGTCCGGTCGCCTGCAGGTCGAGCTGCTGCCCGCCGGCCATGCCGCGCGAGCCGGCGGCCGCCGCGAGGGTGCGCACCATGTCGAGCTGCACGGCCGGGTCGTCGGCGAGGCCGGGCTCCGCGAGGATCTGGAAGGCCGCCGACTGGAGCGCATCGCCCACGAGAAGCGCGGTCGCCTCGTCGTACTCCACGTGCACCGTGGGCTTGCCGCGGCGCAGGACATCGTCGTCCATGCAGGGCATGTCGTCGTGCACGAGCGAATACGCATGGATGAGCTCGATCGCGGCGGCCGCGCGAGCCAGCCGCTCCGCCGGCGCGCCGCTCACTTCTCCCGCGGCGAAGGCGAGGAGCGGGCGCACGCGCTTGCCGCCCTCGAGCACGGCGTAGCGCATCGCCTCGTGAAGCCGCGCCGGCGCGACGTGCGCGGGCGGAAGCGCGCGCGCGAGCGCCGCCTCCATGCGCGCCTGGACTTCACCCATCCAGGCGCGGAAGTCGGCGGCGCCAGGCTCAGTCGTTGCCGTCGTCACCGGGGCCGGCCTCTGCCGCGGCCGAGCCGAGAGGCTTGAGGATTTCGCCTTCCAGGACCTTCACCTGCT